>ERZ1046148.8-NODE-8-length-105943-cov-8.849275_pt1 | contig 105943 bp, 78 predicted proteins | sample MGYA00383090_ERZ1046148 | MGnify/ENA primary metagenome ERZ1046148 (study PRJEB29581, sample SAMEA5548360) | metagenome | biome: marine; feature: coastal; material: water | depth 25 m | study: Short-term variability in the microbial, nano- and picoplankton dynamics... | reverse complement strand
AACTGCAACCTTGCAGTACTTCATTTGTGATGCATGGGTTCAATAGATACCACTTTCAAGGACATAGTAAGGACTCCTTCTTGGCTTGATATACTTAGGCTGGTCAGTTCGGTACATGGCAGCAAAAACCAAGTCGAACAAGCAGAAAGAAGAAGAAGCCCCTGATACAGAGGTAATCACAATGGAGGAACAACTCGAGCCGGAAGCGACCATCGAAGACCTTCCAGGCGTAGGCCCAGCAACTGCTGAGAAGTTGCGTGAAGCTGGCTTTGATGAATTACTCGCATTAGCAGTAATGAGTCCAGGTGACCTTGCAGAACAAGCTGAACTTGGTGAGGCTGTAGCAGGGAAAATTATCCAAGCAGCAAAGAAAATGGCAAACATTGGTGGCTTCGTTTCAGGTTCTGCTCTATTAGAGCGCAGGCGTGAAGTTCAGAAACTATCCAGCATGGTACAATCGATTGATGATTTACTAGCAGGTGGATTTGAAACACAATCCCTAGTTGAAGTATACGGGGAATTCGGTTCAGGTAAGACCCAAATTGGGCATCAATTAGCGGTTAACTGCACCATGCCAGTAGACCAGGGTGGATTTGATGGCGATGTCTTTTACATCGATACTGAAGATACATTCCGTCCAGAGAGGATCACCCAAATGGCTCGCGGTCACGGCCTAGACCCTGAAGCAGTTCTTGAAAGAATACACGTTGCACGTGCATACAACTCCGCTCATCAAATGCTTCTGGCTGAAGAGATTAAGCGAATGAGCAGAGGTATCAATGTCAAGATGATTATCGTTGATTCTCTAACAAGCCACTTCCGTGCTGAATTCGTTGGCCGTGGTATGCTTGCTAACCGTCAACAGAAACTCAACAGGCACCTAAAAGACCTCAAGCAATTAGCTGATGTCAACAATGCTCTCGTCCTTGTCACAAATCAGGTAATGAGTAAGCCTGATGCGATGTGGGGAGACCCAACCAAACCAATTGGTGGCCACGTTCTTGCCCACGCATCAACATTCAGACTATATCTACGCAAAGCAAAGGGTGGACGCAGAATCGCTCGCCTAGTTGACTCTCCAAACCTTCCAGATGGTGAATGTGTATACCAGGTCTGTGAAGAAGGACTCCGCGACTGAGGCAGGGTTTGACAATCGTCTCCTCACCCCTATGGGGTGGCGGCACCTTCAAGGTAGGTGGAAACAGGATGATTCCTCATGCGACATCTTATCGAGCGAGTTCTTGAGCTAGCCGAAGAGGAAGAAGGACCTTCAATTAGACCAACAAGTGTCGAAGATATGGATGCTAACGATGCGGAATTGCGTAGTTTGTTAGAATCACTTCAACCAAGAATCAGAGTCTATGGTGCTGGAGGCGCTGGTTGCAATGCAGTCAGTCGTTTACATGAAGAGGGACTCTTTGAGAATCGCTATGTCACAGGTCATGCGATCAATACAGATGCACAAGCATTGCTAATGAGTCCACTCGAAAACAAGGTTCTGATTGGAAGAACTGCACGTGGACGGGGAGCTGGAGGAGACCCAACCAAGGGAGAATCTGCTGCACTCGAAAGTGAAAACAGTCTCCGAAGAATTACAGAGGATACTCAACTTGCAATCATTACTGCAGGAATGGGTGGCGGTTCTGGAACTGGAGCAGCTGGACACATTGCTAGACTTGCTAAGGAGCAAGGTGCTCTTACTGTGGCTGTAGTCACCTACCCATTCGATTCAGAAGGTACTCTGCGAAAGCAAAACGCCGAGTGGGGACTTGAGAGATTGCGAGAACATTGTGATACAATCTTAGTTATTCCAAATGAAAGATTATTGGAAATTGAGGGCGTTCGTGATTTACCATTGGCTAGTGCATTCCGCGTGGGTGACGAATTATTGGTTCGCGCTATTACTGGAGTTACAGAACTACTCACAACCGATGGAATGGTTAACCTCGACTTTGAAGATCTCAAGGCTGTAATAAATTCAGGCTCCGGAGTTGCAATGATTGGATTAGGTGCTGCTAGTGGACCTGGAAGAGCAGAGGCTGCAACACTTGAAGCGCTACATTCTCCTTTACTCGACATCGATGTATCGGATGCTCGCGGCGCACTAATCAACGTGGTTGGTGGGTCGAGTCTAACCCTTGGTGAAGCAGAGAAATGTGCAAAGATTATCCAAAGTAGAGTTTCTGAAAATGCTCGTATCATTTGGGGTGCGGCTGTAGATGAATCGCTTGGTGATGATATTCGCGTTATGCTAGTTCTGACTGGAGTTAGGTCCGAACAGATTCATGGCGCTAGTGAGAATCGCCAATTGCGTGCTCTAAAATCACGAAATATCGAATTCGTAAACTAATCTCTTACTGCTACTATTGCTAAACCAGCAATCAGTAAAACAGCAAGGCCGCCTATTGTCATCTCAGTATTTGTCAATGAATGATTTATCTCAGGTGCAGAAGTATCTCCAGTATATTCTGGACCAGGTACTGCGAGGGATTGTGAATTCCATTCATCATTGGTTGGAGATTGATCACCATTTACTGCATTGCCATGAATGACAAAGGTTGCTAACTCGTCATCCGCAACCGGGGCGGTCCAGACTGCATTCCACTCTCTTCTATCATTGATATCTGAAGTATGAGTGTACCCCTTATCGAGTAGTTGCCACCCTTCTCCAATTAGTTCGCCGTGTGAAATAATAATTCTAAATCCACCTTGGACTTCATTTATTTCGACTGGAGAGTTTACTGTTAGAGTTACATTGTATTCTTGTGAAGAATTATACTGAGTTGGTAGACCAGTCAGTGTTACTATGGTGCCTTCATCTGCTCCGCCGTGGCACACACAACCATTGTCTGCCCTACTATCTATTCCAGAGGGCAGAGCCTCGATTTGGCCTAGCAAAGAAAGCATGAATAGTATCGCGATTATTCTCCTCACGGTTAATGCGACAAGGCGCTCATCTTCAAGGTTAATCCTTAGATATCCGTCAGATGTGTTGAGTTTTCTAACTGGCTCTGACCTTCTTCCAATAGCGACCATTTTGTGGCTCTTCCTTTTCCAACTGAAGTTACATATTTTCTTTCTGATAATTGCTTCATGTGGTATGATAATAATTGGCGACTAGTTGCGAGAATACTTCTCAATTCTCCTGACTTTATTCCTAATTCACCACTATCTGCCAAGACTTGGAGAATCGCAATTTGCATCCCAATAACTGGGCTTTTAATTTCCTTGAGGCGCTTTTGGTCTATGCCCGAAGAAGCAAAACGTCGGACTTTACCATCCTTCCACGTAACGATTCGTCCCTCTTTTTCTAAAATGTTGATATGGTGAGCAGTAACTCCGTTTCCTAAACTTAAAGCATCTCTTAATGCTGAAAAATGTATGCCCGGATGCGCTTCAACGAAACCAAGGATTCGCCCGCGGGTGAATATTCCCCCTTCCCCTCTCTGGGTCACTGCTAGTAATGGGCCTGCTAGTGCTAACAGTATCGAGAATCTTGCAGCTTCACTTGTCAGTATTGCGGCTGCGGTTGATGTTAGGAGTCCAACTGCCATAATTGCCATCATACTCAATACAATTACTTGTGTTGTAGGTAATATCCAATCGGGTCGTGTATTGTCCCCGGGTCCCGTTTCCAAAGATTGTTCGGATTCATCTGTTGATGATTCCGCCAATGGTCCAGCGGCTGCATCTCCATCTTCATCCGCCTCCGATTGCTTTTCTTCGGCTATTTCGCCTTCATCAGATGTGTGATCGACATCATCACCTACTAGCGTTTCTCCATCATCAACGGAAGGATTAATCGAATCACGCCATCCGTTTTCAAGCGTGTCTAATTGGGCAATAGTCGGCACTAACAGCAAGATTAGCATCGCCGCAAGTACTCTCCAACCCCAGACCTCACGCCCCAACATAGCACTTCTACCGCGAACTGGCATTAGAGATTCATGGTAAATGGCTTTGACCATAGATGCATCAATACATGGTTTCAATTAGTTGAGTCGTTTTCGGATATTTAGGTGAATAGAATGTTCCCGTTTGATACAACTGCCCCATCAGAGGATGACGAGGAAGACATCGACCCATTTGCTGAGTTACAAGTTACCTCAAGTAAGCCTGAAGGTAGTTCAGGTGATGCGCTTTCGGCTTTCGAAGATGATGACGATGATGCACTTTCGGCTTTCGAAGATGGTGATGACCTGCTTTCAGCGTTCACTGATGATGAAGATGACACATTCCAAGAGATGGCTATATCGTTTGATGATGATGATGTTCCTGCCCTTGAAAGTTCAAACTCTAAGCCAACTAATCGTGCTGAAGCAACCTACAAACTTCTGCTAGAAACCGTCTGGGTTGATGATATTTTAGACCCCTCAGAGGTTGAATTATTGGCTCGAAAAAGAGGCGAGCTTGGATTATCTTTCGAAAGGCATCTCGAATTAGTTCGAGAAATAATCGGAGGATGATTCGATGGCCCCTACCCCGTTCGAGCACGGCCTAGCACTGGCTTGGTCAGATGGTGCACTTTCTCGAGATGGTGCAATAATGCTTGAAACTCTACAACAACAACTCGGCTTAAGCGATAGTGAGCGGGCACGTCAAGAACAGGTTTGGCTATCTGATATTTCCAAAACCGGAAGACGTTCTTTTGGCGATGGTGACCAAAATTTACGTGAGTGGCTTGAAGGTTTGAATGACCGCGATAGTCTGGCCCCTACCGCTCGTTCGATGGGAAGAGCGGCTGTTAATGCCGGCATCTCAAAAACTGGATGGACTGAAGCGTTACTTTTCGCTGAAGGCCTGGGACTAGGCAATGATTTGGCTGAAGGTGTTTGGTTTGAAAAAGAGGCTGCGCCACTAGAGGGCTGGCCTAGCGCACTCGACCCGCTTGCAATTATTCTCGGCTTAGTAATTTCAGTTCCAGGTATTGTTCACAAAAAAGCCTCAACGTTTAGTGAAGGGGCTGCATTTGTTTCAGTAAATCATCCTTCTGCAAGCCCTAGCCATTTGGCTTGGATGCCAAATCTACTTCCAATCAAATCCGAGGGTTGCGACTGGGGATGGGAAGATGAAAAGGAAACCAATACTGATATGCCATCTCGCTCAATGGTGTACTCCCACACTGTACTCTTGGCATGGATTAGAAGATTAGTTGCTAAAAGAAGAGATAGAGGCGAAGGCGGCCTTACTGGATTGCCGGAAAATTGTAGGCTAATGCCGTCTTCTAGCGAAATGGTTCTCGATGGCACTACCATGACGATTTCCATGATTGTTGACTTAGGCGGAGATGGACTTGTTCGCCCTTGGGCCTCGGTTAGTGTTGAGGGGGTACCGAGTATTGTTCCAGCCCCCGACGGAATTTCTGAAAATTGGGTCATGATCCATGACGCATTGGCTGGCCTTCTGATTACTGGACTTGAAACATTACCAAGACAACTTCTGTTAGCAAGTGGTGCTGAAGTCAGCATTTCTGCACCAGAAATCGACGGTGAATGGATTGTTCACGATATCGTTTGAATTCATTCTTCGTGAATTTCAACACCGGTTGTAATTTTACAATCTTCGCGGATGCTATTCGAGACACCACAATACTTTTCATGAGATTTTTCTACAACTCTTTCTACTAATTTCTTGGGAACATTTCCAGTAACGTGGTAAATCAAATGCATAGATGTGAAATGGCGAGTTGATTCTTCAGAACGTGTCGCTTCCATTTCGACCCAGGCTTTACTGAATTTACGCTCTTTGAGGCCCAATATTACATCAACAAGTGAGCAAGCTCCAACCATTTGGAGGGTGATTTGCATTGGGCTGGGTCCATCGTCCCACTCCATCTCTATTTTCTGGCCATTGGAATTAATTCCAACCATGTTTTTTTCTCCAGTCCATTCAACTGTTCCATACATAATTGCCCCAAAAGGTGCTATCAGATGAAACCACCGTTAACCGCTGTGTTGATGAAGGGGCTCAAGTTGGGCCGGTATGAGCACCATGTCAGGAACACCAATAACAATGGAAAATGGAGTACTTGTAGTACCAGATAACCCAGTTGTACATTACATCGAAGGCGACGGTATTGGCATTGATATTACACCAGTAATGATCGCTGTTGTAGATGCTTCTGTATCCAAAGCTTACTCGGGCAGTAGGGCGATTACATGGACTGAAACTCTTGCTGGTGAGAAGGCATTCAACAATACTGGCGAATGGCTTCCCGAGGCAACTCTCGATGCAATGCGCACAGGATTGGTTTCGATTAAAGGGCCACTAACAACACCTGTTGGAGGTGGGATCCGTTCACTAAATGTAGCATTACGTCAGAAATTAGACCTGTTCGCTTGCGTTCGACCTGTTCGCTGGTATGAAGGAACACCGTCTCCAGTAAAATCTCCAGGAGATGTTGATATGATTATCTTCAGAGAAAACAGCGAAGATGTCTATGCTGGAATTGAATGGGAAGCAGGTTCTGCGGATGTTGCCAAAGTAATAGATTTCCTAGTCAATGAAATGGGCGTCGATAAAATTAGATTCCCCAATACATCTGGAATTGGAATCAAACCAATTAGCCAAGAGGGAACTGCACGTATTGTACGAGCAGCCTTCAAGTATGCTATCGATAATGACAAAGATAGTGTCACATTAGTTCACAAGGGGAACATCATGAAGTTCACAGAAGGTGGATTCCGTGATTGGGGCTACCAATTGGCCAAGGATGAATTTGGGGCAACAGAACTTGATGGCGGTCCTTGGTGTACCTTTAGTAATCCAATAACAGGTAATACGATTACTGTCAAAGATGTGATTGCTGATGCTATGCTACAACAAATTATTACCAGGCCTGCTGAATATGGAGTATTGGCAACAATGAATCTGAATGGAGATTACATTTCAGATGCCTTAGCAGCTCAAGTAGGCGGCATTGGTATCGCACCAGGCGCTAATATCAACTACGATACTGGCATCTCAATCTTTGAAGCGACCCACGGGACTGCTCCAAAGTATACCGGTCAAAACAAAGTGAATCCAGGCTCTCTAATTCTTTCAGCAGAAATGATGCTACGTCACATGGGATGGAATGAGGCTGCTGACCTAATTGTATCTGGAATGGAAGGTGCGATTTCTGCAAAAACCGTCACTTATGACTTTGAAAGATTGATGGACGATGCTGAATTACTATCATGTTCAGACTTTGGAAACGCAATTATTTCCCATATGTGATTTAGAAATCAGCGTAACCAAGTATTCAGGTTACGGCTATTTGCAATTACACCAAATCCAAATCGCTCTTCTATTGCCCGTGCAACGAGTGCAAAGTCGGAATCTCTAGTTGCGATTAAGATACTGCCAATCTCGCCTAATGGTTGGTTAGACATAGCGGTTGCAAGACACATTAATTCTCGATCTGCGCTTTCGGGATAGATATCTTTCGAATCGATAACAGTACGTAATGGTTCACGGCCGTGCATTCTTTTCATTGCAGTTATTTCGTCGTAAATTTCAGTGTGTTCAATCAAAAACATCTCGAGTTTGCTCTTGATTTCTTCATCTTCGGCTTCATCTTCAAGATGAAGGTCCATTGGTTTCCATGTTGAGAAATCAATAATTATTTCATCTGCTATTTCAAGAAGAATATCTGGAGTTATTACTTCATCCAATTTATCTGAGCCAACAAGTGTGTCGTCGAATAGGGCACGGATCCTACTCATGTCACTGGCAATTCCTTTCAACTCGTTTTTGACAATCTTAGGAAGCCACATGTGTATCTTACCTTCTTGTGAGCGTGACTTTAGTATCCGATGGAATCTTCCGCGTCCTCCAATATCTAAGGCTGCTTCAGCATTAATTCCTAATTTATCTGAGATTCTGTGTTGTAATTCATCAATTAGAATATTTGTATCGACAATTACTAATGGACTTAGAGCTAAGTTTCGCAAGTATGAACGGTGCTTAACAGGTAAATTATGGCGATGAGTTGCGAATAATCTACGCTCAGCATCTGCAAGTCTCTTGATATCGAGTACTGTAAACCGTCCTGAATTCTGGGCTCTTTCCAGCAACATCAATCCTTCTAGTGGCTTTTCAGCCGAGGCTTCGAGGGCGATTTCGTAAATTTCCTCACCTGACGGCTCGTGAATCATTGCCTGGGCGTATCGGTTCTCATAGGTGTGGCGGTTACGGCGCCTTTCTCTCTGGAGTGTGTTGTATGTGGCCTTTACTCTTCCAGCAAATGGTTCGCTTGGAAGTGGCCTTGGGTGCGAGTTCGGATAATTTCGGAGAACATCAAGTTCTTCTTCGGAATGGGTTGTCCTCTCAACCATTTGTCTGATTCCTTGCTGGTCTTCTTGCTGGACCATTTCGGTTCTCTTTACGAAATTCTTCAAAATACGTGTTGCTTCATCTGTATTTCTTTTATTCGAAGCACTATTAGATACGTTTAGATAAAGTTGGAAACGCTTAGTTAGAGCAGATTTCAAGGCTGGCTCTTGCTCTAGAAGTGTAACTGCTTCAGACCATTGCTCAGCATGAGCGAGATGGATAATCGCTTTGCGGTGAAGTAGAATACGATGCTCATAATCGAAATCTTCGTGGTCACCGGCTCTACGATAATCTCTTGCGGCATTTAATTCGTCACCGTTGTTGACATTTACCGCAGCGCGTGCAAGGGTATGCCATGGAGATTGAGGATCGTTTTCTTGGTACCAAGTAACTAGATTTGCAAGTCCAATGTCATATTCCAATACAAGATGTTTGACCGCTTGCATCATTGGCATAGCAGTAATTTCTCCCGAAAGAAGACCATCTAGTAATTCGATTACCCCGCCAGGATTGCCTGATTGAAGTAATCGCGATGCACGATTAAGGCGCAGAGTATCGATGACTGCGTTGAATAAACGTAACTCGACATCACTCAATTTAGCGTCATTAACACTCTTTGCTAAGTTATCAAGGACCTTGGAATCTGCAATGCCATCGCCGCCATCGCGTAGTGCTTGGCGACAGTTATTGAATGCCTTTATTCCATTTTTATCTAAAGTATTTACAACCCAATCGTCATCGGATTGAGCAGCTCCATCTAGCATCAAAATTAGGCCCCTACTTGCCGGAGAAAACGCACCAGGAACTTCGGCTTGCTCAACTGTTGAAAGGGCGTTTCTACGAGCACCTCTGATAGTTTCGAAATCCCATCCCTTTGTTCGCGCCGGAAGCAGATGCACAACTAGTAATGTGGAATATGGGTTATCTGCACACCTTTGTTCATCGACCAGTAAGACCTCTGCTAATCGAGTGAGATCCAATCCACGAGTAAAGAGATTAATCGATGCGTCAATACCGATAGAGGCTCCCATGTCATGAAGTCGGCGTGCTGCAGCAGCGCGTAAAGAAATTGCTATGTCTTCATCGGATACTAAATCCGAAAGTGAATCCTGCGCGAGATTCTCGATTTGAGAAGCAAGCCAAGAAGATGCGCCATCTCCCAATCTTTTTACTAGCGGAACCAAGACATTCATGTCTGCATCCGATTCGACAGTTAGTGAGGTAAGTAATTCAAGAGCATTGTCTGAAGCGCCTTCTTTGACTAGTGCCGCCAATCGCCACCAAGTAAGGGTCTCTTTCTGCTGAGGAGATGTTGCGAGTGCTAATCCTTTACTCAAATCGTCACTTGAGAGTTCAGCAGCACTATCTGGCATCAGGTCCCAAGCGGATTTTATCCTAGCTTGTGACAACTCATCATCGCCTTTCAAGGTACGGGATGCATCCCAATCTGTTGCATCGCCATTTCGTAATTGAATTAAGTCTGCAAATGCCTTTTGCAAATCTGAATCTGTTTTTGCAAGTTCTTTTAATGAATCTGTAGCATCTAGTCCAAGGTGCATTTTCAGAAGAACGCTAACAATACTGGCTTGTCCTTCAAGACTTTCGAGGCCCTTGATGTCACGCAATCCCCTTTTTCCATTTAGTTGGGCTTTTGCTTTCTGCATTGCCATCTTTACGGTGGCGTTAGTAACATTAGATTCTAATTTTGAAAGTGCATTGGCCAATGATTTCACATTGGAAGGGTCGATGTGGCCCGCCCCCATCTCAAACGAAGATGCTTCTTCTTCTTGTGGCTCATTTTGAGGGAATGCTGCAAATTGCGCAAGAATAGGAGTAGATTCTGCCATTTTACTCCAGACAGGATGAACTCCTTTCGAAGATACGGTTTTCCGTAAATCATCAACTGTTTCGTCCCAAGAATCCTCCCAGTCATCGGAAAACAAAGTCTTGCGAATTAACAGTACTGAAAGTCTGAAAGCGACCGGTGATCCATCATCAAGTAATACTTCAGTAACTTCGGGAAGCCACTGCATTGGCCCACTAGAACTACGTGTTCCTCTACGGCCGCCAGATACTCTTCGGTTTCTCATCATGGATGGAGTAGAAGGGGAATCATCATCGTCATCGTTTGGAACCTGTAATTCGTTTAATGCGATGAGAAGAAGAGATTTCCATGGTTTCTCAAGCATTCTCCATTCGGGGGTTTTCGCAACTAGACGTTGCCTAGTTGCAGGAGGTAGGTTCTCCTTCATGCCTGATTTTAGACAGGCCGCAAGGTTGTTCTCTTGCATCATCAATCACCCCTTCGGGGTGAGGCGCTTAGTCGTACCTCTTTAGTGCCACCGGCTGTGCTATTCATTCCAAACAACCATCATGTGGGACTTCTTCAAGGCAAATAATGGAGGTACTCAGGGCCGTTATCCTATTGCTGCACCCCATCACAGCGGTAGCAATTCTCAGTTGGATGTGGTGGCAATATGGCTGGAAGCGGAAAAGTCGGGAGTTGAAAGGCGAGAGCCGCCGAGAGGAGTTGGAGCGCCACCAAAAAATAGGTGAAAGAATTCTGCAGGCCGCAATTCTATCGGTTCTAATCGCATTTGGAGCAAGGTGGTACACTGGTCTTGGATTGATTCCGGGTAGTTTGCATGGATTCACTGGACCATTGGGAATTACTCTATTGTGGATAACTGCTCGATGGGGCAGAAATTCTCGTAAAGACAGGGTTGCGCGAACCAAGCATGGAAGGTCTGCTGACCTTCTAATCGCCTTGATGTTCTTCCATTCATTCCTCGGATTCCTGTACCTTTTCAGTATCCTTTGAACCGCCCAACCATTTTGGGCTCCACCAGTTCCACTTGCCCATCAAACGCATTGTTGCTGGAACAACTAGTGCCCTAACGACAGTTGCATCGATTAGAATAGCCAGCGCAAGTCCGAGACCAATCTGCTTGAGAATGATGACTGATGAGAGACCAAATGCACTGAATACGACAACCATGATTGCTGCTGCACCGGTAATCAATCGACCAGTACGCTGCAAACCATTAGCTACAGCCAAAGTGTTGTCTCCTGTTCGTTCCCATTCTTCATGAATTCTCGATAGCATTAGTACTTCATAATCCATAGAGAGTCCGAATACGATACAGAACATAATCACCGGGTTTGTTGCCTCTATCGGCTGAGGTGTGAAATTCAATAATTCGGCGCCATAGCCCCATTGGAATACAAATACCAACATACCAAATGATGCTGAAATCGATAATATGTTCATTACAATCGCCTTAATTGGAATTATTACACTACGAACTTGAATGAAAATTAATACAATTGTTGAGATGAAGATAAATGCCAAAGCCATTGGTAAATTCTCTTTGATTGCATCTAGTGTATCGAGGCTGTATGCTGCAAAGCCAGCCACTAGTAGGGTGCCTTCATCACCAATTACCAAATCATCGATTAAAGAACTCCTTTCGTCACGAATTTGACTAACAAACTCTCTGCTATCGACTCCTGTAATCGGACCATCCAAAGAGAATACAAAGAACGTGGTACTATTCGCTAAAAATTGTTGTCGAAGGTACTCTCTCGTGGCATTCAATTGCGGATTTAATTCATCACTTTGCCAAAAATCTACTACTTCATCCTCTGACATTCCAGGAACTGGTCCTAAAGCATAACCAAATCCATCGAGTACGCGGGAGTCATTGACCTGTTCATTTGCCCATCTGTACATCATACGAATGTTCGTTTCCTCAAGTGGATCCTCTCCATCAAAATCGATGACTATCAATGCTGAGTTTGCTGCACTTTCTGGCCACTTCTCATCTAAGTGCTCAAATCCAACACGGGTTTCATCATCAGGCGGTAAAGCATCTCTAGAAGCCATAGAAAACTCCGCTTGGAAGAAAGGCAATCCCGCGCCTAGTAGAATAATTAATGTGGGAATTAATACCATCCATGGCCGATTCATTACGGTCTTTGCAATCCTTGACCACAATCCATCTTCAGTATCGTTTTCTGTCTTGAAAGATAATGGTAATTTCCAACCATCACTAACCTTGGTACCAAGCAAAGCAAGTATGGATGGTAGAACCACCAATGAATAAATCATAGCAACGGTAACTGCCAATGTTCCACCGATTCCCAAACTTGGAATACCTGTGTTTTCAAAGAATAACATCCCCATTAAACCAATACCAACTGTAACTCCACTGAAGAAGACCGCTTTACCCGCAGTTGCTACAGTCATCGCTGTCGAAGTTCTAATATCATGACCTCGATTCATTTCTTCACGGAAACGATTGACCATGAACAAGGAATAATCTATTGATACCCCTATCCCAATCAATGAAATAATATTCACAGCATATTGAGTAACATCTGTTACATTCGATAACCAAATCGTTATTCCCATAGCTGATAGTACGGTTAAAAATGCAATTCCCAATGGTAAAAATGCTGCGATAATAGTACCGAAAACAATGATTAAAATTATCAACGACAAAGGACCAGAAACAAGTTCAGCAGTAATCAAATCATCCTGGATTCTCTGATCAAAGATCACGTCGATTGCAACTCCGCCAGTACGCCATGTCTCAAAATCATCATCGGCGATTTCTACATCTTCCCAATTCTCAGCATACAATTCCTTGGCTTGTGAACGATCTAAATTGATCGTTATAACATTCAATGCCCAAAACCCATCACCGTCTTCATGTATGAATTCGCTCCTCTCATCGCCAGTCTTATCCCATGAATATTCAATGCTGACATCTTCTAGACTAGTGAATGCACTCAATGCTTCAATAACAGAACTCTGCCATTCTGTAGAACTATCATCTAAAGTTGGGTGATAGACCAGATAGGTAAAGGATTGAGAGCCTTCTTCAGAGGCAAATGATTCATCGTACATCTTGGATGCATTCATTGATTCAAGGTCACCTTCACCCCACGATTCAGCCCAATTAGGGCCCGTAATCATTAATGAGGCCATAGCAAAACAAGCAATGATTCCGAAAGCCAATACTTTCTTTCTGTGGTCGAAAGTAAATTCTCCCAATTTGTAAAATAGGCGGCCTTCGAGCATCTTCGGCTCGGTCACACCTTCCATGGCCTGCCCCCTATGAGCATACTATTTCATTTGGTGGTTATACCCGTATCACCATATTTACTAAATACAGAAAAAAATATCTAGTAATATGCGGGAAGAAAGCGATACCTTGGAGGCTTATCCTTCTAACCGCTGGTTGATTCTAGCAGTAATGAGTTTGAGTCTAATCATTGTGATGTTGAACAATGTCACACTCAATGTTGCACTACCAGAATTATCTCTTGATTTGAGTGCAGATAATTCGGAATTACAATGGATTATGGATTCCTATGCTCTTGTGTTTGGAGGTACTCTTCTTGTCATGGGGGCATTGGGAGATAGATTTGGACGCAAGGGAGCGCTGCAAATCGGTTTGATAATTGTTGGAACTGCTTCGGCCTGGACTGCATTCTATGCTGATTCATCGACAGATGTCATCCTCGCACGTGCAACCATGGGCTTAGGTGCTGCACTCGTGATGCCCTCTACACTATCTGTAGTATTGGTTGTATTTCCTCCAAATGAACGGGGTAAAGCCATTGGAATATGGGCTGCAATGGCAGGGATTGGAGCGCCTATTGGGTTACTAGTTGGCGGCTGGGCTGTTGAGAATTATAATTGGGAAATGGTATTCTTGATCAACGTGCCAATCATACTTCTAGCATTGATTGCTGGTGCCATTATTGTTCCCCGTTCCAGAGATGATAATCAAAGACCGCTTGACGTGATTGGAGCTATTCTCTCGGTCATTGCCCTTGCTTCATTATTGTACGGAATTATCGAAGGCCCAAGTCTTGGTTGGGCTGACAAACAAGTTCTAGTTTCGTTCGTTGTCGCTATCATAGCAGGATTAGCATTCGTAGTTAGACAGAGGAAAACCGAGTATCCATTATTGCCTCTAGAGTTCTTCAAAAACCAGAAATTTACCCTTGGGCTGATTGCAATTGCACTTGCTATGTTCGTGATGTTCTCGTTCATGTTCATGCAAATGCTTCACTTCCAACTGGTTAGAGGGCATTCGGCATTCTCAGCGGCAATCAGATTCTTCCCCCTACCTATGGGATTGATGCCTGCTGCTGCAAATAGTGACAAATTAGTTGCAAAATTTGGAAGGCCAAATGTAATTGCAACTGGATTAATTCTGGTTGCTGCTGGCCTATTCTTATTCACCTTAGTCGAAATTGAGACGAATTACTGGCAGATTGCAGCAACATTTGTTCTACTTGGTTTGGGAATGGGCCTGACTATGGCCCCTTCAACAACAGCTATCATGGATGTGATTCCTGAATCTAAGGCTGGCGTAGGAAGCGCAACAAATGATGCTAGTAGAGAGATTGGCGGTGCATTAGGAATTGCAATTGGCGGTAGTGTTCTCAATGAGATTTATCAAAATACAATTTCAATTCCTAACTCGGCGATGGGCAACTCTGGTTTGATTGAAAGTTCATTCCCAGCTGCAATGAAAATCGGAGCAGAAATGTTAGCCAAAGGAAACGCGGAGGGTGGAGTGTTGATTGCAAATGCCAGAGATGCTTTCATTGAAGGAATGGTCGGTGCATGTATTGTTGCAGGCTGTGTAGCCCTAATTGCTGCGATTATTGTAAAATGGAAAATGCCCGAAGACACTTCGTCTACCGAGGAAGAATAACGCACTTCAGAACTTCATTCAACTAAAATGTCGTTAATGTTGCCTATTATTTTTTCATGCTCTGTATTCTTGATTGTTACATCAATCGAACAACTATTGGAGCACAAATCAATCGCCCCCTCGGATATGATAATTTCTTCTCCTACGCCCCATTCATTATCACTGTCCACATCATAAGTGCAATCTGCAGAAGGATCGTTTTGTTGACAGTTAATGGGGACACTGCTGTCTACTTGAATTGTAACTCCTACTGATGTCCAATTGATGGGGCTACCTTGACTCATCATTACGTAAAACAATTCATCGCTAGCATTTGTTGAAGTACTCTCGGAAGAATCCCCTCCATCGAAGGCGTATAACTGCAAACTCGGTGATTCGTCCACCAGGGGAGGTTGTGCGGCATCATCAACCGTGCATCCTGCGAGTAGCAGTGTAATCGACAATAATAATGCTCCACATATTCTAGACATATTCATAATAACACCACGACGACTAGATGTATTATTATTTCGTGAATTAACGAAGCATCTTGCTACATCGAGTTTCCCACAACTTTAGCCACTGCTCAAGATTATATTCTTTGTCTCCTTCTATCAATGACCGTTGAGAGGCATCAGATGGTTGGATTCTACAACCACAAGCATTTGCATGACCGCCCCCTGTTTCATCTAGCAAGGTTGCAAGGAGTGAGAGGTCGTACGGGTTTTCTTCGTCACGGAATGAATTTGCATAGAATGATGCGCCTAGTGCTGGACGGTTTGGAGTCTCTATACTTCCATCGATAAATCCGTGAATAACACAACACGCTAGAGCCTCTGGCCCTGCTAAGGCCGTGATTAGGTACCCATTACTGCGCAACCCAGTCTCACTCAAATCACATACTGCAAGGCCATCAATGATGATTGTTTTTTCTTTTACAACTTTAGATTGTTTTTCTCGTTCAGAGCCCAGTTTTTCCAATCGCTCTTTATGGCTATCCAAAATATCCGATAATGGCATTCCGCTAGCAAATTGGTTCAACACTTCCTGGAGATGTTCTGGGTCAGAAAGTCCCAATGACCTCGACAAACGAATTACTGGCCCATCCTCCATAAATTCTTCAAGAGTTATCCCCCCTGAATCTAATGCATCGACAATAGGCATTACCTCTTCTAGATGAGATAAATCTAGTTTGTTTTTCATCAAATCATAAGCGGCCCGGGCTGCAGAAGGAGTGTCTCTCCAATGACATATTCCGCCCCGTTCCTCGAAAATTTTCTGTTCAGAAGGAGATGGACGATTGGTCAGATGGTGATCCAAATATAATCCGCAATCCGGATGAAAGGGTAAGTCGCATATTGCGGTATTGCGGTCAATTAGATTGTTGAGACTCCCGGCCCTAATTAGAGCGGGATGCGCAAAGTGGACCTCAATATCGGGTTTACTTGCCTTCAGAACTGCTGCTGCCATTAGACCGTCCAAATCAGAATCGGCGACGACCCGCAAAATACCGTCCAAAGGTGACACAGGATGACGCGTGAGTACTCAAGACATGAATGTATAGTGCGAAATAGAAGCGATGGGGCTATCAACGAGTAGTCGGGCCGCACAATCATGGAGACCTCGTGCGGCGTTGTGCTGGTGAATTTTGGTTCTATCCTTCTCCTCCAATACCCGCAAGGGCATTGGGATTTCCCAAAAGGCCACATCGAGAATGAAGACTCGAACAGAATGGCTACCGCAGCTAGAGAGTTGGCCGAAGAAACTGGAATTACTGATATTGAATTCATAGAGGGTTTCGAGCACCGTACTGCTTATGATTTCCGCCACAAAGGGAAGCGGATTGATAAGCAGGTGTTTTGGTATATTGCAGAAACAGAAACCTTAGCAGTGAAAATTAGTCATGAGCACCGTGAACACCTTTGGCTAGAGTGGGAAGGTGCAATGAGGCAACTAACTCATACTGAGAGTCAAGGTGTCCTTGCTGCAGCACACGACCATATGAAATCAATTGGCCACTAGTGATTATTGGTTTGATTTTTGACGGCGGGTCATTTCCGAAGTACCGATCTCACGCTTACCCTTTGGAATCCACAGTGTTTCGTCTTCCCCTAATCTCAGGGTTATCCAGCGTGTTAGAATGAACAGCCAATCCGATAACCGATTTACATATTGCAAAGTGACAGGACGGATTTCATCAACAATGTAAACCATTGAACGCTCCAATCTACGAGTTACCGTGCGGGCGAGATGTAATGTTGCAACAGATCCAGACCCGGTTGGCATAATAAAACTCTCAAGAGGAGGTAATTCTTCATTCCAAGTATCCATTTCTTCACATAAACGGTCAGAATCTTTCTGGTCAATTAATTCCATGAATTCGGGTAGCTTATCCGGCGAGCAGGCCAGTTCGGCCCCCAGGTCAAATAATTCGCTTTGTAAGCGACCTATTGCAGAAGAACACACGTTCTTTACTCGGCGAACGGTAATTCGCTCACCCCCATCTGCATGGGTATCAGAAATACGGTTTGATTCCATCAATACAAGGCCGAGTAATGCATTGACTTCGTCACATGTGCCAACTATCTCTATGCGGGTATTGCTCTTTGCAACACGGCTGCCATCTACTAGAGAAGTTTCACCAGAATCGCCGCTCCCGGTATGCACCTTTGTGATTCGGACCATGTATGCCGGAGGTTATGCTTCAACAAGAGGTCTGCGGCTGTTTATCCCAGTATCTAGCGGATACCACCACTCGATATCATCCTCGCCTTCACACCACGAATATAGAACAAGATAACCATCGACTACGCCGTGCCACTCTAAGTGTCCTGGGTCGAACCCAGCGATTCTCGCACCCATTGATTCAAGTGCATCTCCAATACCTTGCCATTCTTTTACTAAATTTCCAAGTTGGTCTGCCACTTCAACAACATGTTCGTGATGCGGGGGTAAGTCCTCAACTAAAATTTCTAATTCTTCGGTCAAATCGTGGGCTTGATCTTGAAGTGATTGTAAATTGAACAGATGTTTTTTGGCTAATTCTAACTCCGTTCTCGCTTCATCAATAGTTACAACTCTAGACCCGTCGGGTAATGCTAGAAGCGCCATTTCATCGAGAAGTTCACTCAAATTCATTGGTTGGCCTGCTAGTGGCGGTGTATTCCATTCGTCCTGCACGGTTGTGCTACTATTAGTGAGGCTTCTTCAAGCCTGTGGTGCAATTGTATCAGTAGATACGATTTCATGACCATCATTCAAGATGCGATTTAGGAATTTACCAATTAACAAACATGCAATAATTCCCCAGACAACTAATTCAATTCCTATGATTATCCAAGCGAAGGACCCTGCTGCATCTAACATAATGTTCGCATCATAAGGAACTCCATTGATTGCAAGGTATGCAACTTGGGAAAACAAAGATGCTCCAAACCATACAAAAACCGCGTACCAACTAATAGTCGATAAAGCCCAATCTTCTCGGTATTCTTCTCTTTCCATACTATTAATTTGACTTCAACCCTCTTAAATGATACCCTTTTATGTTTCATCTAGAGCGATAATTTAGTGAAAAATTATTCTTCTTCGCCATTTGGCTGCATATGAGATATTGCCAATTCTATGGTTTCAATCCATTCTTTTGCGACAGCTTCTTCACCACCAATTTCAGTTAATCTTAGTGACCAATGCTTTGATTCAGAGTGATTTCCCAAGAAAGTGTGAATTCTTTGCAAAGCAACCCATGCCATTGGATTGATATGTTCTTCTTCCAGATCCCATGCTTTCTCAAAGCATTCCAACGCTCCATGCTCCCCTGATAGTTGTCCTCGTTGCAAAGCAACCAGTCCTGCTTTAGACCAAGCCAAAGGCAATCTTCCAATTAATAATCCACGGAAAACTAACCATGTTTGGAAGCCCCCGATTACAACAATGGTTGCGAATGCAGAATACTCTTCGAACTTGGAAAGTTCGGACCATTGTTCTGACATTAATGCTGTTGCTGCTATTGAAAATAGAATCCCGGCAAAGGGTGCAACAATAACTTCATCGCGACTTTTCAACATATTTTGAAGACCGCGTACCAGACCTAAGGCACCATAAATTAACAAGAAAAAGAGATGGACTTGGACGCCGGTTGGGCGAGGTGCTGCCTCGCCTAACAACAACAATAATCCAATTATTAACAACACTAGACCATACCTTTTAGATGGCCCTGGAAATGGTTGACGCTTACTCATCACGATAAGAGCGAGCGCTACTGCGAACTCTAATGTGAAGAACCACCAAGTCTCCATGGCTTAAGGCGGTAGGGCATTCCACTTGATTGTTGTCAAACTCTATGATAGGAACTGCCGCGAGAAATCTCATTAGAACGGTATAATTGTTCCATCAGCAATACAGATGCCAATTCGTGTGGGAAAGTCATTGGCGATAGTGAAATCGATTCCCTACCGTGACCCTTAGGAAAACCATCTGCCGGCCCTATTGCAAGATGTGTGTCTTCTGTTGCGATTACCCAATTTGTAAAACGTTCAGAAAAGGTCACTGAATCCATCATTTCTCCAACTTCATCGAGTAATATTGCATTATCTGGAATCCTTGAAAAATATTCTTCTGCCGATAATTTGACATTATGTATTTCAAGCCTAACTTTGGCTTTCAACCGCTGAGAATAATCTTCGATGAGGCTCGCCATTTTCTTGTCAGAAGGTTTGCCGTGCAGGTTAACTATGATTCGCCCCATAGCCAGCCCAAGCAGTTCAACCCCAAGACTCTTGATGGTGTAGCCCGAGGGCGCGTTATGGGTTGGTGGCCATTCAAGAGAACTTCGAAAGGCCCCGCCATTCCTGATGTTATCCGCAGAGATACGAGAACTTGGCTAGTGGATTTGCAAGAAACATGTGAACGGAATTTTGATTCTCCCGAAGAAGCCCGAAGAAGGATTAGACAGATGGTTGGGGAATGGAAAGATGCTAACGCTGAAGGAGTGATGGAAGATTCTCTTTTTGAAGGCCTTAATATGCGCGCATTCAGACTTTTGAATTGCTCTGATGAAGAGTTTTCTCAGTGGCTAGATAACCTAAATTTTTGGAAACCTGGATGGAGACCCGAAGGGTCCAGAGATACGGATGAATGATGAAGTAGTGCCTACCCCCGGAGATTCATGGGGACTACGGGCGAACTACACATGCTGTACACTTGTCCATTCTGTTGGAAAGTTAGAGGACTTCTTGAGTACCTCGATTTAGAATACGAAAAGGTTCAAGTCAATCCAATGAAGGCAAAGAAGACTTTGCCTAGCGCCCCTGAATGGAAAAAGGTCCCGGTATGGGTTGATTCCGAAAAGAATGTGCATGTTGATTCTACCCCAATAATGAAGGAAATTGATGCCGTTCATAATGAGGGAAAACTTTGGGCCAGCAAAAATGAAGAACGTCGTGATGAATGGATGGAGTGGGTGGACCTACACATGTCAAAGGCGACAATTCCTATCTTGTATGGGAGTTTGTTCTCAGCATTAAAAACCACAACCCGTGTTTCAAAACTCGAAAAATTCGGATTCATTTCCAAGCGTTTGTACGCGTGGGCAGGGTTCCCGATAATGTGGGGCATTATTGCCCGCAGTAGAGTGAAGAAAGATGGCAGGAGTCCCAAGCAATTATGGCATGCGTTACTAAGTGAATTTACTGCTTCATTTAACGGAGAGCAATTCTTTGGAGGAGATTCACCAGACCTAGTAGATCTCGCAGCATTTGGCTATGTGCGTTCGATTTCTCCTTACCCCCAGTTCTCCCAAATTACTGATCACGAAATTGGAATGAAATGGTATAACGCCATTGAATCTTCTCTGAAGGTGTGAATATGGAAATTATCGAGGGCCCTTTTGGTCTTCGCTTTTTTAAAATTGAAGATTCTTCTGTTTTTTTGGGCACCGATAAAGGCGGTTGGGTTTATGCAAACGAAAGGCCCCGTCATCGCGTCTCTTTGCCATCCTTTCTAATTCTTGAAAAACCGATTACAAACTCTCAATTCGCAGAAATAATGGGTGAAACGGCGGACTCCAATGAGCCAAAAGATATGGTGACTAACGAAATAATTGCGGGTCTTTGTGAAGAGCTTTCAAAGCAATTCGAAGGTGATGTGCGTAGGCCTAGCCAATCTGAATGGGAGGTTGCTAAAGAGCACCTTATCCTTCCTTGTGGTTGGACAGAGCTACTTGCTGATGAAGCAACTGGTAACCATAGAGGGGCACCGCTAGACGGTAGACCGCGGATTGGAGAAATGATTGGCCCGCTTTCGGGACACCGTGTTTCCCAATCCGCGCACCCCACTCGCGAGGGGATTTATTCCCGTATCGCATCACCAGGAGATAGACCACTGCCCAAAGTTGGTTTCAGGCTAGTAGTGTCTCCTAAACGCGAGGGCGAGCCTGCAAGAGTTCCCCAAAATGCTAACCTTTCAGCAAATATCAGAAGTGAAATATTCTGGACTAGTGTGCTTGGAATTATTCCAAGTTTCACTATTCCTATTCTCAGAGGATTCGGTTCTTATGCAACTGAGGGGTGGGTAAATCTTCTGTTTGGTGGCTTGTGTGCTGGTTTCTTAACCGGGGCGTTTTGGCGCCCAAGAAGGCCCACTTGGGACTTGGATTCCAATAATGAAGTCATTCGTTTGAAAGACTAGTCCAATATGATTCTTGACGAATTGCATCAAGTGCGCAAATTGCCGCCATATTGACAATGTGACGTACGCCATCAGCCCTTGCAAGAAGTTGAACTGGCTTGTCTAATCCGTCTAAAATCGGGCCTGTCATTTCAGCGTCACCTAATTGCTCTAGTAACTTGTAAGCAATATTAGCCGAGGCTAGATTTGGACAAATCAATACATTTGCTGGGCCGTCAAAGGTCATGAATGGATACTCTGATTGGACCTCTGAGTCGAGTGCTGTGTCTGCTTGCATCGGCCCATCTATCTTCAGCGTAGGGTCCATGTCTCTAGCCAAATCCACAGCATCTTCTATTCTTTCAGAGCGCTGTGCGCGGCTACTTCCAAAATTAGAAAAGGAGAGCATAGCTACTTTCGGTTCAATACCGAATCTTCGAGCGACCTTTGCTGTTTGAACTGCTATATCTGCTAAGGTTTTACTGTCCGGGTAGACATTTACTGTTGCGTCACCAAGGAAGATTAGTCGACCTTTGACGACCATCATGTAACACCCAATTGCGCAATGACTGTCTTCATCGCTGCCAATTATTTCAAGGCAGGGCCTCAAAACATCGGCATAATTTCTACTGACTCCTCCTAAGAATCCATCAGCATCTCCAACATCGACCATTTGTGCGGCGAAATATGGGCGACTCTTCAGCAAGCGTTGTGCATCGATCATCGTCATTCCTTTTCGACTGCGTTTCTTCAATAATTTAACGTCATAGTTTCCGATTCTTCTTTCATCATATCGCGGATTGGTTATTTCACATTCGAATTCAATATTCAATTCTACCATCTTTTCTCGGATACTTTCTACATTTCCAAGAAGAATGGGTTTGCAAATTCCTTGCTCGATACATTGGGCTGCTGCCCTGATAACTTTCTCATGGTCTCCTTCGGGGAAAACTATTTTCTTCCCACGGTTCTTTACTTGATTGAATACTCCCCTCATTACCGAATACGACATTCCTAACCTTGCTTCGAGGGATTCTTTGTATGCTTGTTTATCAAAGTCCTCGGGCTTTATTGCAGATATTCCTTCATTGACGGCGGCTTCTGCAACATCTGCTGCTTCCCAAATAAGTACACGGCGGTCGAATGGTTTTGGAATGATATATTCGGGCCCATACTGCATTGTTTCGCCGGAATAAGCATGCGAGATATAATCTGGAACTGGCTCCTTGGCTAGAGCTGCAAGTGCTTGTGTAGCGGCCATTTTCATTCCAGTAGTAATGTCTCGTGCTCTTACATCAAGGGCTCCACGGAAAATATATGGGAATCCCAATACGTTGTTGACCTGATTTGGGAAATCAGACCGTCCGGTTGCAATAATTGCATCTGAGCGAACCTCGAGTACTTCATGGGGCATGATTTCAGGTGTTGGATTTGCTAGAGCGAAAATAATCGGTTTGGGTGCCATCTTAGCAACCATCTCACCGTTGACTAAGCCACCTCTAGAAAGTCCGAGTAATACGTCTGCTCCAACCAATGCGTCTGCTAAATTTCCTTCATCCCTATCTGCTGCGAATGCTGCTTTGAATTCATTTAGTTCTCCATCAGCAAGACGCTTTTTTGTCATGATTCCTTGTGAATCACACATCAAAATATTTTCTCGCTTAACTCCCAGGGCAATGTAGTGATTGGCACATGCAATTGCGGAAGCACCTGCGCCCGCTACTACAACTTTGATTTTAGCCAAGTCTTTTTCTTGTAATTCGGCAGCGTTTAGTAAAGCGGCGCCAGAAATAATTGCTGTACCGTGTTGGTCATCATGCATTACAGGGATGTTGGTGGCCTCGGCTATTCTTCTTTCAATTTCAAAGCATTCTGGTGCTTTAATATCTTCAAGATTGATTCCTCCAAACGTGGGCGCAATATTACAAACGGTTTTGATAAATTCTTCTGGATCTTCAGTATCTACCTGAATATCAAAAACATCGATATCTGCAAACGCTTTGAGTAACAGGCCCTTCCCTTCCATAACTGGTTTTGATGCGATTGCTCCAATATTACCCAGCCCTAAAACCGCTGTACCGTTAGAGATTACTGCAACCAAGTTGCCCTTTGATGTATATCGATAAGCATCTTCTGGGTTTTCTGCGATTTCTAAACATGGATAGGCAACTCCGGGAGAATATGCAAGAGATAATTCGTGTGCTGTAGAATGAGGTTTTGTTGGCATTACCTTGATCTTTCCTCGCGGCGTTGCCTCGTGGTAATCTAGAGCCTCTTTTTTGATGGTGCGTTCTCGCCAGTCTTCGTCCATGGTATCGCCTCTAAAATGCTTCTCGGATGCATATCATGTTTGACCTTTGTGTGGAAAGAATTCAATTCAATAGCGGATGCAGACCTTTTCAAAAACACGGAAAACGCCAACTAAGTGTTGAATTACAACTCTAACAGGAGTGCATTCGCTTGATATACCATTGCAGACGGCTGTCCTCCATGAACAATCTAAACAGGGCCTTAGGCCCTGCGAAAGCAGCCCCTCGCGCATTCTTTCTCGTGGCTGTGATGATTTTGGCTTCAATGGGCCCGATTCTATCTTCACCACTAGTAAGTGCGCATGATTCTGCAAACGGTACAATTTGGCCAAAAGAAGGCTCGGAAGATACAGGCTGGGTATTGCTAAATGCCACAGGTGCTGATGCAATGAATGGAACTCAGGCTTATGCGGATTGGTTACTCAACTTTGCACCGGGGGCAACTCTAGAAAATGTTTCACTGGAAATTAGAGCCGATGGTTCAAATGGAGTTTCCATTCAACAACCACTTCTTCTTTCACCCGATACTGGCCAAGTATTGTTTGATTGGAGAGGTAATGGCTGGTTGGGTCAGACTTTTGGATTCGATGCAAACAATCCTCACCAAGGAAGGCTCTCGACTAATGCTGATGTAGGGGCAACTGTGACTCTACCATCGGGTTCTGAGATTACTGATTTCATTCTCGAAGTTCTTGCGCCTGCCGATCCGTTTACTTCTCTTGAGCCAGTTCAACTTTACATTAGAGATTATGAAATCCACCCAGTTGATGGAAGAATGTATATGGCAATTGGAAGTTACATCCTAATTCTAGATGCGAACTCTTCGCCGAATATTATTGATTTATTCCAAATTAAAAATTCTGAAAATGATAACTACGTTACTGATTTAGAAATAGATGTGGCCAATAATCAAATGTTAGTCACTACTGCAACAGGGGTGCTTCTATCTGTTAATTTAGCAGATACAAGTTGGAATGCAGACTTACCAATGGAGCCTTCCGGTGGCGCATGGAGTCAAGCACATGTTGCGAGTAACGGAGATCTGTTTGCTTTCAGTCAAGCTGGTATTTTTACATTAAATTCAGCAGGAACGGGATGGACCCTTGAACAAGCAAGTGGAACTACAAATTGGCCTTCTGGTGACCCGTGGAACACGCTTGAACACAACGGAATAATCTATTCTTCATTACTTGGAGGAGGAGTTGGAAGATGGGACGTTTCAACAATGACTCCGTTATCTCCTTGGAGTACTGCAAATAATTTACATTCAGATTACATTAGTGGTTTCTTAGTTGCCGGTAACCAGTTGCTAATCTCTTCTTTTGATGCAGGAATTGCACGCAGGGACCTTTCGGGTAACTTTTGGCTTGCAACGTGGAATAGTGGCAATTGGCTATCTTCAGATGCAGTAAAGGGGATGACATTTGTCAACAACCAAATACAAATTTTAACTGCGGATACTGTCCATGTATACAATACCAATTCAGGTACATTCACATCATCGACTTCACTATCTTCAATCGGGCAGGTCAATGAAGGACAAAATATCCTGTATTGGCCATCTTCTGGCTCAAGAAGTCCGGTCAATGATACTGTATTGGTAACTGATGGGAGCGCCATTCTGGCAATGCTTGAACCAGGAAGTACTCCGCTATACACTGGAGATTTAGTAATTGGAAGCGGCCCTAATTCCGGCGATATGCATGATGCTATGCAATTTAACGGAATCATATATGTGGGCAGTGATTCATACCTTGATAGGTATTCAATCAGCCAAGCAAGGTGGCTTTCTCCGGTCGACATGGGAGATACTATCTCTCAAATTGTAAATGATGGTGTCAACGTTTTGGTCGGAACTCTCGGTAGTGGAATTCACGTGGTTGATTCGCAAGGAAACGTGTTAGATACGTGGAATACTGCAGATGGCCTACAATCAGATGATGTCTCTGGCTTGGACGCCGAAGGTGATTGGGTAGTTGCTATTCACCCGCAAGATGGTGCTTCTGCATTTAATCAATCCTTGACCACTTCTATGGCTAATCTTAACGAAGGAAATAGTGACCTTGATAGTGATTCACCAACAGGCGTAGCCATCCACAATGGGGTTGCATATATCGGAACTACTGATGATGGCCTCAACAGATATATTATCGCAAACGATACTTTCCTTGGCTCTTGGGTTTCAACTGGGATAAATGATGTTGACTTCGCTCCGGTTGCCGTATATGGGACAAATCCACAGATATTGCACATGGGATTACCAGGGTATGGGGTTGCAAGAAAAGATCTCTCCTCTGGAGAAATCCTGATTCCTCTTACTGTGACACCTGACCGAGGCACACCTAGTGCTACGGAAATACTTCCTAGTAACCAAGTATACGCATTAGCAGAAAATACTGTTACTGGAGGATTATTCATTGGAACCGGAAATGGCGCAGTGGTTTGGAACGGTAATTCGGCTACTGAACTAACCGAAGGAAGTACTTGGAATCTACAACCATCGCAGCATTTCGACTTCGCATTCGATGGCTCAACAGCATATTCGGCCACAAATATTGGTGTTTGTAAATATACTCAAACCTCAATCCAAGATTGTCAAAATGCCCAAGATGGTATGCCAAATTGGGGAGTATATGCTGTTGGTATTAACAGCACAACTATCTTTGGCGGTACAACAAGTGGTGTTGGCTTGATTGACAAATCCACATTCTCCGTAACTGGAACTTGGAAAGCTGGTGAAGAAACTGAAAATGCATTGGTCGTCGTAATCGATGATATCGCATATATCGGGCTGAATGGAATTGGAGTTGCTCGATATGATATTCCGAACAATAACTGGCTTACCACATGGGACCAAACCAATGTACTTGATGATGGAAATGAAGACGTTACTGGATTGGTTGCTGATTTCAGACCAGACCATCTCTGGGTTGGCGGGGGCGACGGTTTGCAATTAATCAATGTCACAAGCGGTACAGAAACCTATGACATCGAGAAAAATGATGCATTGTATTCAGACAATGGAGACCCTTACGATCTAGCCATTTATGGTGATACTTTGTACTATCACCAACAATTTTCCTCCGACAGCGTATACAGAATAGATATCGCAAATTTCACTGCTAAGTCTGAACTTGATGCAGGTGCACAAGTAGATGAAAATGGTGGCGACGTATATGGCTTGGAAATCATTGGAGATGTGTTACATGTATCTGTAGCAAGTGGACAATGGTGGAACACACAAGGCAGTGGCGGTATTGGATTATACAACCTAACTACTGATTCCTGGCAAGCCGAATTAATGCCTAGTGGGTCTGTTAACAGAGTTACTTCGTTCATCTCATCTACGGGCACAACATGGGTTTCTTGGGGAGAATCAAAACTAGAAGCGTTTGCTGCAAACGGTAGCAAGTTGGGGGAGTGGGATTCTTTGGAATTCCCAATTCGTGAAATTGTTGAATTTAATGGCGAGATTTTGTTCGCAACGGAGGATGGTGTTGCGCGCTATGATGAAAATACTTCTTCCTGGTTAACTACTTGGACGCCCGGCTCAGGATTACCTAATTCTGCAGATGATGCTGTCTATGAATTGTGGACAAATGGAACCGACCTTGTTGTTGGAACTGCTAGAACACAAGGCTGGAACGGAGTTAATGGTGAAATCTTGCATCTTGATGCGGCTGGTGCCTGGACTTCATGGAATACTGGGTCCAATGGAATCCCGAACGGATATCCGATTGGAATGGTAATGTGTGCAGGTATATTCCATGTTGCAATTACTGCAAATAATGGCGGTGTTGCACGATTCGATTTAGCAAATGGAACTATTGAGACCTCCTTCACATCGCAAAGACTCGATGATGGAGATGCGGCTGCAGTTGCGTGTGACGATTCTAGTGGCATCCTCTATGTGGGATACTATGATGACCAAGAGCCAATTTCGCGATTCGATTACAATAATGACCAATGGTTGTCATCGTTGTCCACTGCTTCTCACAATATTCCAAGTGACCCTGTTTGGTGGGGAGCGATGGAATTCGCAGGCGGTAAATTGGCAATTGGATATGATATTGGAACTCAAGGTTCCAATGTAATTGGTGGGGGTTATGTTCTACTCTCGGCCAATGGTGCGACTGTTGGAACTGCTAGTATACTTTCAACTGGCTCAGCTGTTTCATCTATCGATTGGCTGGGAACCCAATGGCTAATTGGGCAGGCGGGAGGTACTTCCGGGTATTCTCATGTTGATACATTAGGTCAACTAGGTCAAAATACAATTCATGCTCTTCCGAACTTGGTTAGTGGACAAGTAACTTCGATGGCTGGTAATCAAACCCATATCTGGGTTGCATCTGCTTCTTGGCAAAATACTGGATCTGGGGTTCTACAAGGACTCAGGCTTTCCAATGGTTCAGTTGAGTGGCAGAAGGGATGGACAATCCCTGCAAACGCTGCAGTTACCGACATTCAGTTAGTTGGAACTGACCTTTACCTTGCAAGTGACAACCGTGGTTTGCGATTGCTTGATACGCTAACTGGAACACTACAGCCGCTGCCTACGGGAATTCATAATTTCCAAGATGGCCTGGCATTAGTTGGCGATGATCTATTCATCGGATTACAAGGTTCGGGGACTTCTTCGGCTGGAATTCAAGTTTTCAATACAACAACGAATTCCTATACTGCTGGAAGGCTACTTGCTGGCCTTCCTTCTAACAATATCAATGGATTCCTAACTGTTACCCAGAATACCATTGGCGGTCAAGATATGGTCTACATTGCTACGAATAATGGAGTTGGCCGTTGGAATGCTACAGGAAGTACTTGGGAAACTGCTTGGACTGCACTAGATGGATTGCCAATCTCGTATGTCGAGGACATCATAGATTATGATAATAAAATCTGGATGGCGACTCCAAATGGTGTATCTATGTATGATTCATCTACTGCGTCTTTCACAACATTCACGCCTGCTAACGGTTTGATGGGTACTTCATCATGGAGTTTGGTTGGAAGTACTACTGTTTCGAATACTGGTGGCGTAACTCAAACACAACAAAGCTTGTTCATTGCTCATGACGGTAGGGGCACTGATAGACCAGGAATTACTCAAATGAATACAGTAAACCAATCTGTAATTGCTCAACACCAATTTGACCAGTTGCCGTCTAATATGGTCACTGCTGTAACTGCTGACATGTGGGGAGTCCACATTGCAACAGATATTGGACCTCTTGTGCATTGGGTAAGAAGTACTGGTCAATTCAATTCAGGTTCTAATGTCTTCACGATGGAAGATTGGCCTGTATACAGTATGCGCTCTGATGGCTCATACCTTATTGCAGTAGGAGAAAATGGAGCCACTGTCATTCAGGCTGGTGTCTATGGGGGTTCAATTGTTGGGCGATATGCTGCTTCTGATTCAACTGGGGGTAGTGTGATTTCTAATTCCTATGTTGTGGTTTCAACTTCGAATGGATTAAGAGTTTGGACACTTAACACCGGTGATAAATTGGAATCTACGACTCTGCGTAGAGCAGATCCGTTGTCACTTGGTTTCCAATTACAATTCCAAGATGTATCCAATTATACTCATCCAGGAATGCAGGTTGCACTCGTCGATTCTAGCAATAGCGTAACCTTGGGCGCAGATGGGACATCTGGGTCACATGGAATACTAATGCAAAATGCACCACTTACATTCTCTTCACCGATAAGTGGGGCTGCAACTTGGGCTAAATTAGTAGACCTGAAATGGAATGCTACTGTCAATCTATCCGAGGACCCGACATTCATAACAAGCATGCAATATGTAATTGACAATGGGGTCTTGCTCAATGGAACTCGCCATGTAAATCTCCGTGTCAATTCTCCATCCAACGGTAGCATGTGGGTCAAACTGACCTATGACTGGTATAGGACTGAAACTCCGATTCAGGGTCTTTCTCTTTGGGATAGGCCGGATGATGGTGGCTCCACATTAATGGCGAATTGGACACTGGTTCATGACGACGATTTCTCAAGATATTTGGTATACCTCAATGAAGGGCCATGGGCTTCACAACCAACTGCTGCAGACCTTCAACCTCGTTCACCAGATGCATCGGTAAGCCTACATTCAAGATTACAAACTGAAATTTCTAACATAGATGGACAACCTCTGCAAGACGGTGTTGAATACTGGGCCGTAGTTGTTGTTGAATACAATGATGGAAGGTTTGGAATCCCTTCAATGCCATTTGGGCCAGCTACTCCTACCGATGAAGTACCCACTCCTCCGATTTGGGCAACTGCTGTATCTGGAGATCAGGTTGTTGCGGTTGATGGTGAAGTATTTGCTGAATGGGCACGTTGTGCTGCACTAGATTTGGCAAGTACTCGCGTTTACGCTTCTACTAGTGAAATAAGCGATGCTCTAGGATTAAGCTTGAATACAGAAATTATGCCTCAAGTCGGGAATGTCAGTACCCTAACACTCGAAGCTGGTAAGCCTCATTGGTTAGCATTCACTTGTGTTGATGAATCTGGACAAGAGGATTTGATGAATGCTACAGTAATCGGACCAGTCGTTCCAACTGGAGGGGTTAATGACGGTGTACCGCCGCCAAAACTCACTGGTGTTTGGGCAGAAGATGTACCTGCTGATGATGGCGGTAGAGTGCAAATTGGCTGGGATAATTCCATCGCCAGTGACTGTGCTTATGTTGTAGTATACATGATGCCGGTAGACCCTGAGTGGACTATTTCACTCCCTCCGACCAATGTTGATGATATGGAAGAAGCAGCAATTGTTCCTGATTGTGAAACTAATATGACAATTGTCGACTCGATCGGTGAGGCATCATTGATTGATGGCCAAAACTATTGGATTGGCGCTGTAGCCTATGATAAATGGCTAAACGGAGATACTGGCGATGTAACACTCCTCGAAGTTACACCATACGTCAATAATATCGATGGTGCTACAGAACCTGATAGAATCAGTGAATTGAATGCTTGGGACCACCCTGGAGATGATGGTACTGCAATCGATATTTCATGGTCTCCTTCAGAAGTTGATGATTTCGATTATTATGTCATTTGGACCTCAGTACATCCTTTGGATGACTTGACTGAGTTCTGGCAATTTGCAGGTACTGAGCCAGGAATATGCGGATGTATTGTGATGGATAAGCAATGGATTGATACTGCAAAGAGTCCACTCGAATTAACTTTGAACACTGCGTTGTATGGTGGAGATGGGCTTACGTCTTCGCTACCGGGACAAATCATGCCTGATGTTGAATTATATGTTGCAATTACTGTACATGATATCAAAGGAAATGTCTACCTAGATAATCTCAATACTGCAATGGTCATACCTATCGATAATTTAGCAGATAACACGCCACCTGACCGTCTAGAAGATCTCAATCTCTACGATATGCCTAATGATGATGGTACTGCTGTTCAACTCGAATTTGCATTGTCGGATGCTAGTGATGTTGCATATTACGAAGTATATGCAGCCGCGTTCTCGTTCACATCAGTAGGCGTGGATGGAAACGGTCCTGAGACGCCGATTATTACATTCGACAGAACTCCTGAATTGCCACTGACCATTGAAATTTTAGCATACGATGCATTGGTAATTCCAAACCTACCTGTTACAGTTGCAGTAGTTGCTGTTGACTCTTCTGGGAACGCATATCGTGACAATTTAGTCACATCGACTGCCATTGCTATTGATGATGGTGTTCGAGATAAGGGAGCATATCTTCCTGATATCGAGGGATTGAAATTACAATGGATTGGTGATTCGATAATGGTGACTTGGGACCACAGCACAAACCCAAGTGTGCGCTCATATATTGTATTCATTTCAGATAGTGAATTTAGTGAAGTTGCTGATGCTACTATGGTTGGGGAAATTAGTGCCTCGAATACACTTTTGATAACTCCAGATACTTTCATTACTCTCAGTAATGAGAGTGCGTGGTGGGTCGGTGTTGCTGCCAAAGATAGCGATTACAATCGCGAAATTATCGACTCGAAAAAGATTGACGCTATTGGATCATCAGGTGATGGAGACGGTGGAAATTCCGATGATGGTGATGACTCATCTACCAATCTGGGAGAATTATTATCCACAGATAATCTAATCTTAATGGGGTTAGTTTTGATTACAGTGATTTTACTTGTTCTTGTCCTAAGAGGACGAGGAGGAAAATCCGGTGGTGGCAAAGATTGGGATTTACAAGAAGCCACATGGGGAATTCAAGCACGAGATGGATGGGACGATACCGGGGGCTTCGGTGGACAAGTTGCTCCACCAGTATCTCCACCTCCTGCAATTCAACCTGCTCAGCAAAGTGACATCTATGCTGCTGCACAACGAATTCAAGAGCCTACGCAGCCTGTTCAACAACAGCAGCCACAGCGTTGGACTCAACCAGTTCAGCAACAACAGCCAGCGCAAGGAGGAATAGACACCTCCTTCTTGGATGACTTGTTGTGATGGTATGATGGAGGGTCCTAAGAGTGCGGTGTTCACCACCGTCAGAGCAAGAGAGGGACACCTGTTTCATCTCGATTTACATTTGAAAAGACTGGCTAGACATGCTGCTGTTCTAGGTATTACAATTCCAGAAATTATAATTCCAGATGGGTTAACTGGGTTGGTCAAAATTAATATCACCTCCAATGGTTTTGAAATCAATACTAAACCATTCTATCAAGACATTCATATGGACGCCGAGGGAATTACTGTACCTGCTCCAAGATGGAGTCGTAAGGTGATGGGAACAAAGCATGGCGATTGGTCGCCTTACCATGAGATCACTTCTGACATTTTGAATAAGGGATTCGATGTTGCCCTTTTAGTGCATGAATTCTGTATTATTGATGGTGACAGAGTAATGCCATTGGTCTTGGACCATGATGGTGTTGTTTGGATTAGCGAATCTGCATTAGGCGGGGTTGATTCCGTGACTTTTGAAGTTTGTAAATCGGCTATTGAAGAAGCCGGGTTTGTAATTAGTCAGGGCCGATTAAATGAGAGGCTTGTGGCCCGTGCAAAGGAAGTCGTTCTACTTGGGACTGGAATGGGCGCTGCTAGACTAACGTTATTGGATGATGTCGAAATCGGAGATGGGACTAATTCTTTGCAACGTGTTTGTATTTCTATCCTCGGAGAGGATTGGAAATGATCGATAAATTACTCGCTTCACAAGGCGAAGATAGGATTCTTCTTCTTTCTGGGGGTCCTGAATCTCATTTGGCAAAACGAAATATGTTTGCCAAGGATATGAAGATGCGCCTTGTAATTACTCAACCGAAGATAGAGCCTCAAGAAAATCACTCTCCCCTTAATGGTGAGACCATCGTCTCTACAGCCAAGACTCCGATGGAAGGGACAATTCAGATTAAAACTGAACAGGGTTGGCAGATGACAAAAATCGTCAATGCCATGACACTAGAATCTATGTTAAGGACTCTGAAACCTCATACTCCAAACGGAGCTGTGTGGGCTGGTGCATTATCTTATGATTTAGTTCAGTGGACACAGCCAATCAAATTGCAATACCCGCCGACTGAGGGAGAAATACTTGCAATACTATGGCTTGTTGAAGAATGGGAAATGGAGGCTGTAATCATCCCTGAACTTTCTGAACCGATTAGAGTTGAAGGTGAAGTCTCATCTCATAGTGATGAAGAGCATGCAGAAATTGTTCACAGAATAAAAAATTCGATTACTGCTGGTGAACTCTATCAACTGAATTTTGGAAGGGCCTGGCAAGGCCCGTTACAAGAAGACCCAGCAATGATTTTCCATAGATTAGCCACCAACAATCCTGCACCTTTTAGCGGTTATATCGAAGCCGCAGATTTAGGTTTGGCCCTTGCCTCTTCTTCTCCCGAAATTTTAGTTGAGACTGTGGGTGGAATGGCGATGACTGCCCCTATCAAAGGAACAAGACCTAGGGGTTCGGACTCAGACCAAGAGTCTCTGCTCAGGCGAGATTTAGTTCATGACCGGAAAGAGAGGGCAGAGCACCGAATGTTGGTCGACCTCGAAAGAAATGATTTGGGCATTGTCACTAAACCCGGGAGTGTTAAACAATCTCGGTTCGATGTAGAGGCGTATGCTAATGTTCAGCATTTGGTTTCTCAGGTTACTGGTGAATTAGCAGATGGCAAGGATGGAGTTGATGCATTACAGGCACTGTTCCCGGGCGGTAGTATCACTGGATGTCCTAAAACTGTTGTTTGTGCCGCAATTGATGAGCTCGAACAGAAACCCAGATCGTTTTGGACTGGTTCAATGGGGTGGATAGATGTTCACAGTGGAGATTCAACATGGAATATTATGATTAGAACACTTGAAGCAAGATACTCCACAGAAGGTTGGGAAGGAAGTGTTGTTGCAGGAGGAGGAATCACTATCGAAAGTAATCCTGAGGCAGAAGTGGCTGAAGCAATATGGAAAGCAGCTGCTTTACGTCGTGCGTGCGGGTGGCTAAATCCTGAATCTTTATCAATTCCAGAAGGTGAATTAGCAACTTATCCACTCTACCTAGAACAACAACCTTTCACCGTAGAGAAGAGTTTTAATTTGAATATTGCATTCATTGACAATTTAGATTCTTTCTCACACAATATTATCCACGCTTTTCAGAACTTTGGGTGCTCTGTTGAGGTTTTTGATGGGCGTGGAGCCATCACTGAATTTGAACACGATGCGGTTGTAATTGGACCTGGTCCCGGTCGGCCAGAAATATCGCCACTATCTATTCATGCAGCCAATCTTGAAATTCCAGTTCTTGGTATTTGTCTTGGGCACCAGGCCATTGGAATAACTAGGGGTATGGAACTTGTTGAAAGTCCCCTTGGGCCCGTTCACGGAGTTCCCTCAGAAATAATGGCCAATGGAAATGGATTATTGGATAAAGGAAATCACACAATGACACGATACAATTCTCTTGTTCTAACGGGGAGTGGCGAGTTAGAGATTACCGCCACGGATGAAACCGGTTCGCTACCAATGGAAATCAGAGATGGAAATACATACGGTGTTCAATTTCATCCCGAATCGATTGGCTCTCCAAATGGGATGCAAGTGTTGGCTGAATTTCTCAACCGGGTAGCGCATTGTTGAAGAGGAGGCTGTTCTTGGCGGTAACCATGCCGACCTGTCGTCACTGCTGCAGTACCTATGCGCGCGGCCAGTTTATCCACGGAAACGGGCCACGGGCACAAGTTTGTGTCCGCTGTGGTGTGGAAAAAGGGTTAGTCACTGAAGACGAAGTTGCATCTTTGTATGATAAGCCAACTGCAAATGCAAGATTCTCAGCTCTAGCCCGCCGCTGGTCTCCACTCATGTGGCTTTCAGTTCTGTGGACTGCATGGATTCTTTTCCTCTCTGATGTTGACCCATGGCGACTTTATGCACTGGTTCTACTCGTTGTTTTCACCTTGCTATTGCCGGTTTACATGATATTCTTTTCTTCGAAACACATGGCTGTAATGGCAAGACTCACACCAGAATATGAACGTCCAAAGGGACATTGAACGTTTATTCATGAATTACAAACAGTAGTTGGTTTCAGTGGACGATATTCAAGATGCTGAATTGATCAACGAGGGGCTAAACTCAAACCCATCAGCGACTCCAATGATTGGGCCTTTTTCTGTAAATTCTGTTTTAGCAATCTCTCTAGTATTGCTGTTACTATCTTCTACAATTCTATATTCAGTTTTGAATTCAGAGGAAGAAATCGTCATTGAAGATGAAGAAGTTATCTCTGCCAATTCCAGAATATTTGTCACTGATAGTTCAGGAATGCCGGTCAATGAAGCGCCATTGGAAATGGATTTCATTTTCAGTGATGTAGGAGAAACCGGAAAAGAACCGAGTATAGGAATCACATCAACTGGATGTATGTTCTTCATTGCCATGGAAAAACCAATGCGTTCGTGCGACTATGGTGAAAGTTGGACTAATGTAGCAGATATAACTCAAGCACCATTTACGAGTGACCCGTATGGCTGGGTCGACTTAGAGACAGACCGGATATTCAACATCCATATGATGGGCTTAGAGTCTACTTGGATTGGTTGGTCAGATAATGATGGCGAAACCTGGTTAGGTAACCCTCATGATTCAGGGACAACCCCTCTGAATGACCATATTAAGTTGGCAACTGGTCCATGGAGGGATAATGGCTTGTTCGGCCCAATTGGACAACTTAATCCAACCTATGATACTGCAGTATACTTCTGTTTTAACAAACTTGTAGGAATTTCTTGCTTCACTAGTTTTGACGGTGGTGCAACCTTTGAAGTTGGAGGAAATATAGTTGGTCTTGCATCGACCAATGGAGGATTACATGGCGCAATTACAACCGCTCCCGATGGTACTGTTTACCTTACACCTCGTGTACCGACTCCAACGCTAATTTTTTCTAAAGATAACGGGCTAAATTGGGGGGAAAGGGAAATGGGAACTGATGTTGGAACTCCTGACCCTCGGAAAAACTCTGAAGTTGCAACAGATAGTGATTCCAATGCATACCATATTTGGACTGGTAATGACCAAGGAATTTACATGTCCAGAAGTATAGATTCTGGAGAATCGTGGGAACAGACTAGCATTCGTATTAGTCCAGCAGAAGTAATCTCTACTGCATTCCCTCAAACTGATGCTGGCGACCCTGGAAGAATTGCAATTACTTACCTCGGAAGTGAAAATGGTTCGTTGCTAAACACAACTGATATCGATGGAAATAATTGGAATGGAAATGGACACTACGCCCCTAACGGAGTACATTATCACCTGTACATTACATACAGTTTGAACGCTCTGGATGAAAATCCTGTATTCCATACACGAAGGGTAACTGATGACCCTGTGCAAATTGGTGCTATGTGTCTAAACAGTGGTGATTGTCGCAGTGACCAAGGTGGTTCAAATCGAAATCTTTTGGATTTCAACGATTTGACAATTGATTTAGAAGGTCGTGTTTACATTGCATTTGCAGATGGTTGTACTGATGCTTGTGCATCAAGTCCTGACCCTCAACCTGCAGATTCTAGAACAGGGCGCGGCTCTGTGTACTTCATGGCAAATGGCCCTAGTCTGTATGTCGAAGTAGGAGAGATGGCATCTCCCGTTGAATCTCCCACTCCCGAAATGAGTGAAGTTAAGAGATCATTAGTTGATATCGAAGCTATAAGACAAGAAAATAACGACGAATAATCACGACTTGGCGTGAATCTTGATTACATCATTGTCTCCACATTCGTGGTCCGAACCTACGACTCTTCTAGTACGCCCATCGACTGCTTTGATGAAACCATTTCCAAGGTCGGTATGTACTTTGAAAGCAAGTGTCTTGGCTTCAATTCCATTAGGAACTACAAAGGCGTCAGGAAGTATTCTACCCTCGCTATCTTTCCATGCAGTTTCATCAGCGACAGGATATACTACAACATGCCCTAGTGCCCCGAATAGTACGTTAGATAGTAGTTCGGAAACACCGGTTCCTTTCGCCAAAGATAATTTTTCTTTCATTGAAGATAAAGCGTTTAGTTGAGCCGGATTCAATTTTGATTCATCCAAAATTGAGAAAGTGTGCTCTCCCGGCACATATGAAATCATTCCACCAGAGTCCGCTCTTCGTAATGCCAATTCCATATCTGCCATAGTTGGCTGGATTAATCCAGTTGCTGTAATTGAATCCCAAGGTGTACCCTTTGCAGAATCTGCTTTGTTAGCAGCAATGTGAATGGGAAATAATTGCTTTCTCAAATATGACGCCAAAGAAAGCACCCTCTCATCAGGCCACATCCAAGGCGTCTCGAGATTACCCCATTCGTTCCTAAAGCCGTCCAATGCTTGTAGTACATGAGATAATTTTGCACCCAGGCCAGTAAATCTCTCATGAAGGAAGGATGTCAAACCTTTCTCGCCTTCAGCCTGAACTCTGCGAGCACCTCGTGACCATCCATCGGTAAGAATACCATATATCCATGAATCTAATTCTGTAGTGAGGAATTCTGTTTCTTCTTTAAGAGAAGATTCAACATCATCAACTGCTGCGATTGGATTACCTTCAAGATCAGTTAACCCAGCCGCATCTACGACTTGTATTAGTGCATCGCAATTAGCTAAATCTGACAGGAAAGCATTGCCCCTTCCCCTTCCCTCTGAAGCACCAGGAACCAGTCCAGCAACATCTACTAAAAAGGTTGGAACTAATCTAATATGCCCAACACAAGTTCCGGTCCTTGGCTCACAGATACTGCCTCTTCGTGGGTCATCTTCGCTTGTCGCTTCTAGCCGCCCATCTGATTCGAGACGTTGTCGCAAATCTTTGCAAGGGCAGGGTTGTGGTGCGGCTAGAAAGGCAACTCCCACATTAGCATCTATTGTACAAAATGGATAATTTGCAATGTCGACTTTGGCTAATGTTGCAGCACTGAAATAGGTGGATTTGCCTACGTTAGGCTTCCCAACCAAACCGATGCGCATTCCGTTCACGCCTGAGTGATTCGCTCAATCAGGTCTGCCTTGGTCCCGCTAGAATCCAAATCCATGGATTTCGCTAAGTCTACCAGTTCAGCCTTCTTCATCTTCTTGAGGTTTGATTTTGAAGGTGCTTCTGTTGTATCTTCCGCCATTTCTTCTGCTTCATCCACTTCTTCTGCTTCAGCCTCTTCGACTACTTCATCTTCGTAAGGAATGAATTCGATTCCGAGTTTATTACGAATGTTTAGTAGAGCGATGTCTAATTCTGGTAAGTTGATTTTTCCATCTGAGTTAATGTCCATGACACCTACTATCTTCTCGATGTCCCAAGGTGGTAAATCTGCGATGTCTGCCACGCTTAGCGCATTGGAGAATTCAAACAGATCTATTTCTCCTGAATCATCAACATCAGCCCAAGCAAAGAATTGTGCAGTAGTAGTTCCGCGACCGCATAGCCACTTTGTTAGAGTCACTAGATCTTCATCGAAATTCATTGGGAACTCATCTACCTCATCATTGTGTAGTTCTGAAGAAACGGTAATTACGGTTGAACCTCCAACTGCATCTTCCTCGGATTCTCCGATTACAAGAGTTGTATCAACTCCGACCCCTCGGCCAAATAATTCACGTATTGAGGTAGTTCCCTCGACCATGTTGTAAACTGAAATATCGCTTGCATTACCAGTACTTGCTGCCTGAACGTTTCCAAACAATAAGGTCTTGACAACACAGTTTCCTGCAATAATAAATCCAATTACAACACCATAGAAAGCGAATGCTCCTGTCAATGCGAATCCTGAAAGTCCAGTAGATGTATCTTCAACTCCTGCTTCGATCAGCGCATTTTCAGACCAATCGCTCATCAAGAATAGTACTGTAGAGAGAAGGCCTCCTGCGATGAGTAGCCATGATGCTGCACCAGCAGAACCGGTTAGTGATTTACCGGCCACTAATGGGTACGAGTGGAATAATGCAGCAAGGGCAAACAATCCTCCAATGACATATAGGAAGGAACTGTTTACTGTTTCTGCCGCATTTGCCATACTTCCATCTCCAACCATTACATTGAGTCCAGTAAAGTATCCAAGAAGGGCAAATAATGGCAGTAAGAGTGCTCCTGCTGCCGCCGCTGTTGCTCCAGGACTGTCAATAACTGCTCCTGCATTTCCACGAATCGTGGCGACCATATTGGTCGCTGCTGCAAATACTGGAAATAGCCCGAGTGTAACTAAAATTGCACCAATCGATTGTGTAAAGGAATCTGCATGACTAGATTCTGCCAAAAAGAACGGTGGGATGGTGATGAACAGCAAGAACATCGAACCTTTGGTGAGGCTACCCGACCAGATTGGTTGGCCTGTCACATGTGATAGTACATGGTATCCTACTGCAAACATCAGTGCAAGTGGAACCCATCCGGAGGCCATAATATCTGCCACCCAAACGGTTCCTGTCCAACCAAGGAGTTCTCCAAACGCAGTTCCAACTCTACTGAATAGAAGTGCTAACAAACCGAGTAGCATAAACCACGAAGGTACTGAAACTGGTGATTTACCACGGTTACCGAGAGTGATGAGTGAATTAACGAGAAGGCTCATGACAAGCAGGGCCGAGACTAATCCATACAGTGCCATCTGAGTTGCACCGTAGGTAATCCAATCCCAGTGGTCAAGAGTGCATAGTACTAGACCAAGAAGTGCTTGCCCTGTCCATGCCATAGCAATCATAGACGCATTTGCTTCACTTGCTAGAGGAGAACCTGTAGTTCGTGAATGTGCAACTAATGCTCCACCAAGAAGTATGGCGAAGATTGCTGTAGTCATTGCAACCTCATTGAAGTAAGCAAGTGCGCTGCCATCGTCATAGCCCCATCCAATGTTTGAAAGCGAATCTAGGCCACTTGGATCATAATTATGCCAAGCAGATAAAAATCCACCTATTCCTGCAAGAATGAGCCAAAAGACACCAGTTTGCATCCAAGTTTTTGCTCCGCTTCCTTCTTTTTCCTGGAACATATCGGTTGCAGGGCCTGCAGCTTTTGTTAGAAGGAACATGCCGAATTGACGAAGTGGTGCACTCATTCCTCCCAATCCCTTCTGGATATAGTGAGTGAATAGTAAGAATGTAGTTAGTAGAATTATTGCAGTTGTGAATGCTTCTGACATAATTGACACCTCCTTAGTCCGATAGGACTCCTCCGATTAAATTGGCAACTATCATTCCGCAACCAACTGCGATTCCAATTAAGTAATACCAAATTCCTGAGCCACCAAGATTTTCCATCAAGGGAACAATCTCTCCGATTACAGGCATATTATCCCATCCAAAGATGTTGCTGAACATTGCGATTAGGCCGACTAAACCCACGGACATGATTACGATAATTACTCGAGAAGCAGATGGTTCTGCGGTCCCTTCAGATACGTCTGGCAAGATGGTGTTGTTGGTCATGATATCACCTTGACCCCGTAGGGGTCATTTACGCCACCTGTGGTTCGGCCATAAACATTGACCATAGAGAGTGTCATGGGGAGCGCAGATGCAACAGTGCATTGCCTCTACGATTTTTACCAGAACCGAGAGGTATCGGCATGCTTCTATCGAGTTCTATTTCGTTCCGCCAGACGCTTTTGCAGCCACACTCTAAACCATCCAGTTCGTGAATATCCCCACTTACAGAATAACGTTCGATGGCAGCAACAACTTCGCTATCACAAGAACCGCAATTGTGCGCTCCCCTGACTTTTCCTCCCGCGGTTGGGTGAATGATTAGTCGACTAACTTGGTCGTCTGCCCCATTGCCTGAATTGGAAGGATGGATGTCATTATGAACATCATGGATTAATTGTATGAGTGACCAAAGCCAAGGTGGGCGGTATTCATTGGCCCTAAACAGCCGATCTATCACAGTACCTCTCTGGATATTCATTGGATTGACGCTGATTTCATCACTTCGACTTGCAACATCTCTAATCCATTTTGCACCATGAGTTAGAGCATCGCCTTCACTCATGAAAGGTGGTTTAAACATCAGATATGTTTTCACTCTGAGGCCAAAGTGCTGCAGGTTTTCAACTGCTTTATCCCAACTTTTGATACTGAATCCTTTGTTCACATGGAACCGTAAAACTTCATCGTCATAAGCTTCAAGTCCAATTGCAACTGAAAATTTAGGATTGATACTAGTGGCCCATTCCAACTTTTCTTTAGTCAGTTGTTCTGTCCTACTTTCTACAACTAATTCCTTGCCCATCTCATGACAATCTCGTAATACCCTCTCTTGGAAATCAACAGGAATTTCTCTGTCTTCTAGTAGGCTTCCAGAAGTGTAAACTTTGACCATTCCCATAGATTCAAAGTCATCAAATCTACCAAGAGACTTTTCCCATTGTGAATGAAGGTCTTCGCTTGTAACATCATCCCTAGTGTCATTAAAATAGCCACAGAAAGTACAACCGCTAGACCACCACCAATGACAACCCTTTGTCCTTAGAATAACTGTAAGTGCCGTGGTTGGAGTACCATCTGCTAAAGTTTCAGGAGTGTAGTAAACTGTTGCTGGATCTCTAGCATCCCAGGAGTTTTTTCGCTCCTGTGCCCATGGCGCATTAGCTGGTGCTTTGACTAAATCATGAATTCGTGCAGCCCTTTTCTCGGACTCACCAACCATGGTCAATTTTCCATTCGCCATAGCAATCCGTCCCGCTTCGCGTGTTTGAATCCTCGCTCACGTCAGAGATTCGGTAAAAAATCCTACAAGACGTGTTTCATATTCATCTGTATGAGTTAACATCAATGAAACATGTTCGTCACTACTCATTCCTTTTCCTACATCGTATCTTATGACTGAATCCTCGAACCAACAATTGACATTGTCTTCGATTCCGTTTTCCATTGCTACTTCGCACATTTCTTCGCCGTGATGTAATCGAACTCTTTTGTCCTGATTACCATGAACGACATACATGTGGCGATCGCCAATTTCAGATGCTGCTTCAAGTGGATAATGTTCGACTAAGTTCTGCCCAGCAGATATTTTCCCTGCGAAGATTCCGGCAGGTCCGAGGAATGTTGGAAGTCCTTGAAATTCTAACTCTTCGGCCACAATATCTCCCATATCAGCATAACCAGAATCCAACCAAACGGCTTGCATTCTATCATCTAAAGAAAAAGCGATTGCTGATGTACCGGCTCCCATTGAAGTACCAAATAATCCAATATTATCTGCAGCTGCTCCTTGTTCTTCAATCAACCAATCAAAAACTGCTACAACATCTTGCCATTCATCTTGACCACCAGATACTCGATTATCATCTATCGAAGATTCCCCGTGGTCTCTCAAATCATAGACTATTACATTGAATCCTGCATTGAGTAACATACCTGATGTAATCAATAATTCTCCACCGGATTTACATCCCCTTATTCCATGAGTGAAAATTATCCATGGCATTGAATCGCTTTGATTGTAGTACCATGCTGATAAAAAGAGGTCTTCGCCAACAACTTCGATGGTTGCATTCTGATAGCCTGGCCACCAGTACTTCGAAAGACCTTCAGTAATATTTGTAGTAAGATTTTCACTATTCTCAGATTCGTTCAGAGGAACTTCATTTCGTAATGGAGCAAATTGCATTGGTGTATTCTGGTCAAAATTACCCCAACAATCAGTATTGGTATGAGCAACTGTGTCGTACACTTGCTTTCCAGCGAGATAGTATCCGGTTGGCATGAAGATTATCAGCATCAGAAGAATTGGAATTATTTCTTTCTTGAAGCCCATGATTACAACTCCTTGTAAAGAATTGTCGAGCCGGCTTTGACAAACTCGCCTTTTGGATGTGTTTTGTTACCATCCTCGGCGCTAATTACACATGGTTCGAATCGGTTTGCTGGAACTCTAACATCGACTCGGCTGCCAAGTCTAATCATTCCAAACCTCTCACCTCGGCGTAATGTGTCACCCTCGCTTGTCCATGGGATAATGGTCCTTGCTAGAGCACCTGAAATTTGCATAACTTCAACGATTAATCCATCTTCTCTTTCGAATAGAGTCCTAACTCTTTCATTATATTCACTTTCTTTTTTGAATGCGGGTAAAAACGGCCCTCGGCGTTTTCCTTTTCCAGTTCGATGCTCCATTCTGGTTATTTTTCCTGCAATTGGAGAACGGTTTACATGTACATCCAAGGGTGACATGAAGACCGCAACACGCCAGACATCGGTATCGCTTTCCTCCCCCTTAGGGACTGCTTCGAATCTTTGTTCAGTTGAAAATGCAAGTATGTTTTCACATGCTTCTGGATGCCAAGAACCTGTCAATTCATCTTCCTCGGCATTTTCCATTTCTTCTGTAGAAGGTCTGCGGCCTGTTGCACGTTCTCGCTTCGCAAACATAACATGACCATCTGCTGGTGATACGATAATTCCTTCATCACGAGGAATTGGACGGTCTGGGTCTCTCCAAAAATTGGCAAAGAATGCTGCCAACATTAACATGAAAATTCCCAATCCTGGTGCAATACCAAAGAGTGGATCTACAAAGCCTACTAAAATAAATCCAATTCCCATTAAGGTCGGAGTAATTACAGGCAGAAATCCGCCTCTGGCCAAGAGAGCCAAGATGGCTCACCTACTGAGTTTCACCTGAGTCGCCAGATGTTTTCCAAACGACTTCAGGTTCTTTGTCGGCAGAGGGTTCTTCTGCTGCTGGTTCTTCTTCAGCAGGTGGTTCTTCTGCTGGTGAATCTTTTGCGACGAAATCTGCTGCTGCTGCACCCAATTCAGAGCCCTTCAGATAGCGGTTGCCATCCATGTCATAGGACTTTGCAAATTCAATGAAACCTTCACGGTCGGTAATTCCGTTCTTATCCATAACTCCAGTAAGTACAGATTCAGACCAATTCCACTCATCTTCTTCGTCACCTTCATCATCGCCATCTCCAGCACTTACAACTTCTGACGGGGTGCTTTCAGAATCTGTTGATTCGATATTTGTTGCCTCATCTAGAGTCATTTCAGCAGCACGTGCTTCGACCATCTCGTCCATTCTTTCAGTGATTGCACGGCCCATGTGTTGTGATTGGCGTTCTGCTTCAGCAGCTGCTTCAATCATTTCATATCGGCGCTTGATAGCCTTGTTCAAGTCTTCGAATAGTGACATATGTGACATATACCACTCGTCGCGTGTTTGTAGTTCGACAACTGCTAAGCGGAGGTCGTTATCCAATTCTTCTGCGATAGAGAATACCTTTCCAAGGCGATCTTTTTCACGAGCGAACTTCTCTTCCATCTTTTGTAATTCCGGCTCAAGGTGTTCGACTTGCTTACCGGTCTTGCTGGCCTTTAATTCAAGATCACGGATTCGCGCATCTTTTTCGGTAAGTAGTGCCTCTAGGCTCTCTTTTTCGATTTCACGCTCGACGATTTCTTTCTCGAGAACTTCAACTTCAGCTTTAGTATCTAGGAGTTCTTTTTCCTGGACCTCATAGGCTGCATATAATTTGAGAAGACGTTCGGTTTCTTCCGCTAGGTCTTCTGTGAGTTTCTTGATTTGGGTCTCTGGAGTGATGGTTCCGGTTTCGGACATTTATCTCACCTAAGGCTATGCCTTCCTATCTACCGACATTGGCCCTACATATCAAGCCGACGCTTGAACAGGTCGAGACTAGTACTATCTTCTAACAATTAGATTGCATCGGTAGCAATAACCAATTCTCTAGCAATACTAACTTCTCCCATGGAATGGCCAGCATCTGGAACTATCACTAAATTGCTCTTTGGTAATGCTTTATGTAATTCCCAAGCACTTTTTGCTGGACATACAACGTCATATCTTCCTTGAACGATTACCGTTGGAATATTTTCAACCTTAGATGAATTATTGAGGATATATGATTCCTCCACGAAAATTGCATTGATGAAATAATGGCATTCTATCCTTGCAAAGGCTACAGCGAAATCTAAATCTTCGGCTTTATCAAGATACTCTGGGTCGGGAAATAGGCGACTAGTTGCCATTTCCCAACGAGTCCATTCTCTAGCTGCCGCTCTACGAATTTCTACATCATCATCTGTCAATCGGGAATAATATGCTTCTATCAAATCATGTTGTTCTGCCACAGGAATATGGTCGCGATATGAATCGAATGCATCAGGGAAGATGTGGCTAGCACCATCTTGGTAGAACCAATGAAGTTCACTCTTCCTGCACATGAAAATCCCACGCAGAACCAAACTCTGAACTCTTTCGGGATGGTTTTGAGCGTATATTAAAGCCAAAGTAGAACCCCATGAGCCACCGAATACATGCCATGTTTCAATTGCAAAATGTTGTCTCAGCATTTCCAAATCTGATACTGAGGCATGTGTATTGTTATCCTCTAATTCGGCGTATGGTGTAGATTGCCCACAACCACGCTGATCGAATTGTATAATGTCAAATTTACTTGGGTCAAAATAGCGTCGATATGAGGGCTGGCTACCGCCACCTGGTCCGCCGTGGATTACGATAACAGGGATTCCGTCAGGATTACCAGCACGCTCCCATGCGATTGTATGTAATTGCGTGACTTTGAGAAAGCCAGTAGTATGTGCTTCGATTTCAGGGTAAAGCACCTCGTCGATGCTTTGTGAAGTTAGTTGCATAATTCGCGCACCCATTGCTAGAACATGTTCCTTTCGATAGACACACGGTTTATTGACGGAGTTGGCTTCGACCGGTTTATGAATCTACAATCCGCAACTGATGTATTCTCACAGTGGGCCCTGATTGGAAAAGATGAGGGGATGGAACGCGGCCATGCACCATCGGTAAAAGCAATGCTAGAGCTGGCTTTACCGCAAGTAAAAAGCGATTATTCTGCAATTGATTTAGGGTGTGGCAATGGATGGGTCACTCGAATGTTATCTGAACTTGGAGCTTCACACAGCGAAGGGGTAGATGGGGCTTTAGAGATGATAAGCAAGGCAAAAGACATTGATTCGGCTCATCTTTATTCACATGGATTACTTCCTGAATGGAAGCCAGGCAGAAGGTTCGATTTGGTTCACACAATGGAATTTCTTTACTACCTTGAAGACCCTGTAAAAATGATTTCAATAATTCATGACCAATGGCTTGAATCGGGTGGAATACTGGTTGCTGGAGTTGACCATTATCTCGAGCATGAAGAGTCTCTAACTTGGCCAGAACATGTCGGTGTTCACATGACAACTATGTCGATTGCTCAATGGACTGATGCTATGGAGAAAGCAGGATTTACCAATATTGAAATTCACCAAGTTGCCGCTAAGGATGATTTTCCTGGGACGTTGGTTATGCTGGGCCGGTCTTCTCGGGTTCAGGACCACACAGTTTGATGTCGCCACTGTGGTAAGGACATTTGTAACATGTTTCTTTTTCGGCCATTGGCAATTTGCTTGGCACTTTGGATTCTTCGCCCATAGCAGCGGTTTCACCCATCCATTTGATCAGTGAATCAAGGTCTTTTTTCGCCTTTTCGTAATCACCATCGGTCATTCGAATCATACGACCGGAAGCAGATACTTGTATTGCGGGTGGTAGAATCTTCCTACGTGCGTTTTCAGGTTTCAGAGATTCTCCCATTTCCAACGCACGGCTGTAGAGTGCTAGTTGTAAACGGTGGTCTGCAATAATGTCTTCTTCTGAAGAAGTTGTTGCGAATGGTGATTCAGGGTCCGTGACTTTCTGTAAAGGATGACCTTTTTCTAAATCCTCTACATTGAATTTACTAAGGCAACCTGTTGTTTTTGCATCAACAACCTGTAGCCACCCTTGCCCTGATTCATCTATGAGAGCCAATACTAAATCTGCGCGTCCATCAAAAATCGCTGTTATCTTTTCAATAACAGCATTTGGATATGCTCCATCCGGTGTCCATTGATGTCGAAAACGATCTTTTGGATGATTTTCAATGGTAAAATAAAACGGTAATTCGGTTCGCAATCCTTCGACCTTGTAGCCATCAAATCTCTTGCCAGAAGCAAGTGTGCCAAGGGCGCCGTTACGGGCTAATTGCCCAAGATGTAACAATCTAGAACGTGTTTTTGCGAGTATTTTGGCATCGGTAATACTAGACTGTGCCATAACCTGTTCAACAGTATCTTCATCTGTTAACTTGTCTCCTTGTTTTTGAATCCATAATTGCTCTAGATTTCCGGCTTCTGAACCGGGGTTTGGTAAGCCAATTTCCAAAAGACGGTGGAAAAGAGAACCGAATTCTGTTGCAGGTGGCCATTCTGTAATTTCTTCATTGGCGGAAAGTAGTTCGAACCTTTCTGCTCGCCAATTTAATTGTGAAGATAACCAATGACGTCGCTTGCATGAATCCGCAACATCTAATCCATGCGAAGTCATAGAAACTGTGAAATTTGCAATTCGTGGCTCAATTGTAGGAGGCTTTGCGAGTGATTTTTTAGCATTCTCTAATCTTAATTCCCAAGATTGAAGAACAGATGGATTTGTCGAATCATCAAAGCAATCAGGATGATGGAAAATCGATATCGAATCTAACCCCATTATTTGAGAATCTTTGAACAAATCTGCAGGTTTGAGGTTTAGTGTTTTTCCAGTCTGGTCGATACCGCCTTTAGACCATACGCTATCTGTGTTGCCGGCTTCTATACTTGAATGAGCCAGACCATCTAGGAACATTGTTCCATGTGTTGGAATGCTTCCACTTCGTTTGACCTCAATTGATTTATTGTCCTTGGCCATTTTCACGCCTTTAGGACCGCCTACCAGAATTAATCTGTCTCTGGCCCTTGTTAGTGCAACATAAAATTGGCGTCTGCGCTCGGCTCCTGATTGTGCAATCTCGAATAATTTTGCAAGAGTGTATAACCCGCTTTCGGGGTTACCCTTGTGCCCTTTCCAAGGGTTGATTTTACCTGCAATAATATCTGGAGTAACTAGGACGCTATCTACAGAAGTATCTTTGGTTCCTGTTTTGAAAATATCCCATGCGATTACAATAGGGGCTTCGAGGCCTTTTGAACCATGGATAGTCATAATCTGCACAGCGCCTGCCGCTCCATCTGATTGGCTTTGAAGCGCATCTTTTCCTAAATCACCAATTTCACACATTCTTGAATATATGAGTGAAGGATCTGCTCCTAAACTGTCTGAAAGGTTTTGATACAGAGTTAACCAATTCTCAACATCTTGTCGGTCTCCTTCTCGAGGGTAAGCGTACAGTAAATCAGAGTGGTCAATCATGGTCTTTATCGATCTCATGAAATCACCGTTTTCAGAAAGGTGTTTTACCCTTACAAGCAATTGTTTTATTGCCTCATTTGGAGCTGAATTAATCAACAATTGAAGTTGATTACCGTATTTGTCCGCTGAAACTTTTGGCGTAAGAGTGGCGATAAGTGACTTATCTTCTAGGCCAACAAATACTGAACGCCCAACAGCCAGAGCCGCTCCCCTGTCACGAGGTGAAATCAATAATCTGAGGAGGGCCATTAACGGCCTAACTACTGGCCGTTGCATTAGATATCCCTGTTTGTCAGCGACTACTGGAATCCCGTGGTCCTCTAACGCTTTCATGATTGCTGGGATTCTACTTCTTGCTGAAACTAATATCAAAATATCTTGGGGTAGAATCCCTTCTCGGTTCTCTTTCACATCTAACCACTTATCGTCAGTAGTATCCTTAATTCTAACACGGCCGCCATTTAGTAATGATGCTATCCTTTTTGCCATCAAATCTGCAGCTAACTCTCTATCTTCTGAGTCCTCATCTGTAAAATGATTTATCGGTTTTTTCATATCTTGAGGGCGGTCTTTCAGACTCAGCCTCGTGGGAAGAATCCATTCTAGTGCAGGCTTTTTATCAGATTCGCGACTTGGCGTCAAGTCTTGTGCAGCAGCGTGCCAAGGTCCAGGTAAACTATGATGCCGTTCAGCGAATGTGTCATTGAAAATTGAATTCATTGCATTTAGGAGCCCGGGTAATGTTCTATGGTTGGAACGCATGTCGATATGTCCTTCTTTACGCCTTTCAATCGATTGGATGTCGACTGCATTATCATCATCTGCGAGACCAAATAGATTCCATTCTTCTAACTTTTTACCAGTAGATAATGTGCTCGCAGTGGTGAATCCGGTTCCGGACATTGCACGTGGGTCTCTTGCTTTATTTGGTTTCAAAAACTCCTTGATTCGGGGGTCTGCTGCAGCAAACTCTTCGCGATTCATTCTTCGTATCGCTTCAACTGAAGTTCGCATTACTGTAACCTCTGCCTGACGGAAACGGTATATTGACTGTTTCATATCTCCTACGATACAGATGGTGGGGTCCCAATCTGAAGCGGGTGGCCTTGGGTCTTCCTTTGATATTTTTCTACGCCCCCAAAGCCTTGATAGTAAACGGAAATGTTGAGGATTTGTATCTTGATATTCATCGATAATGAATGCACGGTATTGCCTCCTCAATTCTCTTACAATATCTATACGGCGCATCAAATCATCATGTACTTCTTGATTGCTTTTGCTTGCAATAATTGCTTTAGACAAATGTTCATCCAACCAAGGTTCTTCCCCCAATGAATCCAATGCTTCGATTACCGAGGTGGGATACCAAGTGCGACAAACCGATGGACAGCGCGTCAATAGTAAGTCTTCAGCCAGTCGAAGCGTATCGTCGTAGTCTTTAACGCCGGCTTGAGATTTTAGACGTGATTGTATTTGTCGAACACCTTCATGAACTGTAAATAAATCTTGAATTACTTGTAACTCTAACTCGCTTGTTAACCTCATGTTTTTACTCGGCGGTATTTGGGGAATGTCGATATCTAAGCGTATGCGTTGCATATCTGTATCGGGAATCGGGTTGGGATCTTCAAGCAAAGGGTTCAGTAAAAACGATGCCTTGCCAAGTTGTCTGATTAATAATGCACCTGAATTTGCCATTAACTCTCTTACATTAGTTGCTTTTTCTTTTGCCTTTTCAATTATGGTAGATTCTATTGCCTCGGCAAGTGTGGTGTCTCCTGGCTTGAAAATACCTCCGGGCCAACCCCCAGAATTTGGAGGTCGTGCATAGGTAAGTGGTTTGCAATCAATATTACCGAGATTGCCTTCTGTTGCTATTGAAAGAGAGGCTAGGTATGTCCATTGCAATTTCTCCATCCGAGTAGTTACTGGTTGGTCACATAAATATTGGACATAACGAAAGCGCGTCATTCCTGATGGTGCATCATTGGCGAAAGCGGCTCCTCTCTCAAGCCATGCTTCCTTCCATGCATCAATTGCAGTTCTGAAACTGAGATACCAAGCGTCAATGATATCCTCTACTGGCTCAATAAACAATCTATCAAAAATAGATATATCAATCGAAGTTCCTTTGAATCCAATTTTTCTTCGTGCTTCTTCGACGAATAATGAACGCTTCATCATAACTTGGACTAATTCGGATGCCGAAAATTGGCCTCCCAACAGTATCGATAGGCGATCTCTTGCTTGCAGGAATAATTCAATATCACCCTGCATTCCAACCTCAATTCCATGTATTCCGTGTTGTAGCCTCCACGCTATTCGAATAGATTCCTCTCGTAATAATGCCGAAGAATGTTCGTCGATTTGTTCTATTGCAGGGTCATCGCAAACCAAACCAATCCAAGGAGATACAACAGACGAAAGGAAGGAGTCAATTGTCGAAATTGGAGCGTCGTCCACAAGAGAGAGGAGCATCGCTACGTCGCCTTGGCTACGCAACCGAGGGTCATAGATACCTTCAGTGTCGCCTTTAGCGGGAGAGGTCGAACGAAGTTTGGCGATAAGTCGGCGAATTCGCCCTTTTAGTTCGGCTGCAGCTTTCCTAGTGAATGTGATGGCTACTGTTTCAGTAGGAAGTAGCCCCGGCCATTCAGGTAATGATGTACGATCTTTGCTTGGGCATCTAATTTTCCCAATTCCGCTAATTGATGTGCGGGGTGGGGTTGGAAGCAAAAGGGTCGCTCTCTGCTGACTCGAAAGTAAATGTTGGACATACCTATGTGCCATAACAGTGGTTTTTCCAGTACCCGCCCCGGCGTCTAGAGCGATGTGCCTATCGATATCTAACCCCAAGCGTTGTGAACGATTTAATTCCATTACCATCCACTCTCCTGTTTGCTAGGGCAAGCATCACTAATTTTACAAAAAGAGCAACTTCCCGATGGTTGCGGGTCGATTCTTCCTAATTTTGCATTACTAATGACACGAAGTGCCGTGGTTATTCTTTCTCGCATCCAAGCCCTGAAAGCATTCGATTTTATTTCACCCGGTTTTTCATCGGGCAAACGGTATTGGGTATGTGTAAACGTACTTATTTCTCCAATCTTTAGAGTAGAACAATGCTCTACAAATTCTGGGTCTAATTCAATGTGAGCTTGGGTTTCGAGCCCTACTTGAGTCGCCCCCACTCCAATCACTCTATCCCCAGGATTTGCTACTTCCCAAGCACGCGCATAAAGAGCTAGTTGTAATTCTTCGAAAATTGCTTTTTTGTGACGTTCGTCGTCGTTATTATCTTTTGAACCATCTCGAGATTTGATATCTCTGATTACGACAAATCTCTTGGCAGATGGTGGATTTTTTAATTCGAAATCTAATGGAATTACTTCGTCTGCATTGGGATTAAGTAATTCAGGCTTCACTAGAACTTGATCTACTCTATCGGCAAGTCCCTTTATGCTGAATTTTTGTTTCTTACTATCGATACCGATTTCTACCGATAGTGTGGCGTTTGTGCCTAATTTCCATTCGCTAGCAATAGGGGCTGCATCGATTAAACCAAAATCAGAAATTATCATTCTCCCGATTCTTCCGCCAATTGGAATTTGTTCCTTGTGTTCTACCCATTTGAGCCATGTTTCTGGTTCGACTCCGATAAGATCACGGCATCTATGAGCAGAAATTCCGTCCCGCCTTTTCATCCAAGGGGCTAATCGTTCAAGTTCATTGAGAGCGACTTGCCATGCTGTATCGCTATCACTCAGTTTGCCTTTATGCAATGGTTTGGCATCTGTCGTAATCTTATCCTCTACTAAGCCGTGATGGCGGAGAAGGGCCTCTTCGATTAGATGAATTATATTTCCTCGAGTCACATTAGCAATATCTTCTTCCAGTTTTTCGGGTTGGCCCAGATACATATGACCATCATAGAATGCTTGACGGGGGCAGTTCAACCATTTCTGAAGTTTTGATTGCGACCAAACTTCGGGCATATTTGTAAGTTTGATTTCACTTCGTCCTGTGAAAGAATCCAATCCCTTTAGTCCGGTTGAGATAGGAATAAGTGGGCGGAAATCGATTGGTAGAGTGAATTTTGGAGGCTTGCCCTTGGCACTTGTTCGCTTTCCAAGATGGGGCCATTCTTTTTCATCGCGCCCAGATAAGCCATTCTTGATCATTGTTTTAGTTGGTATTAATGAGATATTTTCGGGACGAATTACTTTGCTGCGATTCTTGAATTGGCGAAGCTCGTCTTTTGCTAGTGTTTTGCCTAAGTCGGCGCGTAAAGATTGGTCGTGCAATAATTCCCTTTCAGCAGTCGTAATAATTCCGTTAATATTCAATGGGGAAATTTCTGGCTGACGGTTTTCAATAGTTGCAAGTCCCGCTCGTTGTTTGGTATCTCTGGCTAGAACTCCATTACGGTGGGTGCGAACTTTACTACCGATTATTTCCATACTACTAACTTGATGAAGTAGGCGATTGTTGCTTTTTATGGTTGCATATGCCCAATTACGATTCGGTGTTTTTGGGTCCCATGACGAATGTGGTATAAATGAAGGTAGATGGTCGAGAATTTTATTACCACTTTGAGACAAATCGCTGTACCATTCATCTAAGGGCCCCGCCAACTCAGTACCCTCTTCTATGCTAGAATTAATTATTATGACAGTTTTTGCAGAATTAAGAATGTGACGCAAATGATGTCTTCCCATTCTTAGTGGTTCGTCTGGTTTATGGAGTCCTAATTGTAATCGACTTGAATCATCTAGCCAAGGTATTTGTGAGGTTTTCATTGACCAAGATTGTGCATCAATTCCACAGAGGATTATGGTTTCGGCTTCAACTCCGTAGGCTTGTGCCGGAGATAGAATTGTCAGCCCTTTATCGCTTCCTCTGATTGAAGGTATCTCTGTGTTTTGTGCTAAATTCTTTAGAATGTCGCTGAACTCTTCAACTTTAATTTCAATATTTTCCTTCAATAAAATACCAAGAGCAGACGTTAGATTTTGGATACCTGGGAGTGTATTAGATTGTACTGAATCTTGAGAAATTAGTTTGTTCCAATCTATCTGCTCCAAGCATGAATTGTACCAAGAAATGACATCCCCTGGGGTTTCTGGTAATGGGAGGGTTTCGTGAGAGGTACATCCGGTAAGTGGTTCAGATAGGACCTTTTTATCCAATTCCGAAAGCAGCGGTGTTTGCCATTTTGCCAAACATGAAATCCACCACAATGTTTCTTCTAATTCTTGCCCGCCGCGTTTTAAGTCTGTACCTGGGCGTGGTGTTGCTTGCGATAGGATTGCAATCCATCTCGATAGTGCCCCTTGGCCCCCAAGAAGGTGAAAACTTCGGGCTATTTCTTCTAGCACTTTTGGATGAAGGCGGGGGTGCCATTTTTGTTCAGTCGGGTGCTTTAGATTCCAAAATAGTGGCCAGTTCATAGGTAAACTTGTTTGATTCCATAAATCTTTCAATCTGTTTAGTGACCAAGCATCTTCGCCCTCTGAAAGATTGACTAATGCGAGTATTCGACTAACCGCACTACTCTTTATCGCAAGCGATGATGGCTTCGCAAATCTATGTCCAATGGATTCGGAATAATCTAAGAGTTTGTCTTGTAGATTATCGGGGTCTCCACAAATAACTAGGGTTTCGGTTTCTACATCATCAAGTAAACTAATCAAAGCAAGATGTACTCTAGAATTCACCTCACAGAACACTTCATGGACACTAGTATCTCTTTGATCCCCAATAAGTGATCTCCAATGTTTTTCGTCTTTGGATTGCCAGACATCATGGACAGGAACCCAATTTGGCAAATCATCATTCTTCCTGCATGGCGGTATGTCTAGGATATATTCTCCGTGATATCCAAGTCGGTGCGACCCAGGGTTAACCAGTTGGTGCACTCCAGTAAATCGTGATATTTCTTCAAGTATTTTCAATTGAATTTCGTTAAGGCAGGGCGGATGGTCTAGCATTATTATTCCTTCAACATCAGAAATAGTGAATGGAGGTTCTGTCAATGTTTTCAGCCGGTTAAACACAACTCTCTCTAAGCGAGCTGGGTGAGTTGCATTATCCTCGGCCTCTAATTGTTGAATGATTTCATCACAGGTCTTTGCACCGGGATCTTGTTCCCAATTCCATGGATTTTCCAAAGTAGCCAATTCTTTGTGCAGACTCAGAAGGCGTTTGGTACGAGAGCGAGACCAGCGGTGTGTAGGGTGGGGTTGTAGTAAGGGGAATCCGAAATCAGTGGCAACTGCAGCCAAGGCTCGATGGGTTTTTTCAAATAATATTCCGTCATCATTCAAAACTCGAGGAAGCCTGAGGTCTAAGTGGAGAATTCCATTAAGTCGCTTTAGAGTTAAATGATGGGTAGTATCAACAGCGGCCCCTTTGCTGTGAGAATGTATTTCCTCTATCGCTTGGCTTCGAGCAGCTTCACTTGGGTGAATTATCATCAGGCGGCGTCCTTCTAGCAATGCCGCCATTAGCCAATCGGGAAGTGATTTACCGGACGGTGTTGCTTCCATTGAGATGCCGGAGGTTGCTTTCAATTCACTAATTACCATCGGCAAACCTCCTCAGTCATCTATCCTCGGCGGCGGTAGTTCTTGAACCCACGCCTTACACTATTATCGGAACTATTGAAAACAAGAGTAAATTTACCATTATTCATGCGAAGCCGAGTTATACTGATTGCATTAGTCCTTGGACTCGCATCAATTCCATCGGCACAGGGCGGTACTGCGGAAAAACTTGAAGATGTGGGTTTTACATTTGGCGGCCTAACACTAGATGCAAATACAACTGGCAACGCGACTTCTAGTCTCGCAGATTTACCTGCGGTTGTAGAGTACTATACTGCCACTTGGTGTGCTAATTGTGTCTATGTTGAACATGCTTTAGACGATGTGGAAAATAATAGTGTCAATATTCAACAGTTCCATTTTCACCGTGACCAAGATAGTGAAGACCCGTGGGGAACGGCTGAAGGAGAGGCTCGCTGGGACGATAGATACGATGGAGGAGTCGCTCCAACTGTGGTATTCAATGGTAGCATGAAGCAAATTGGAAGCGTCGCTGAAGGCGATTCACTTGAAGAGGATTACACTGCTTTAGCCGCTATGGATTTGGAACTAGGTGCCGGTGTTTCTTCCATGGGTTGGAATAATGATTCAGGAGTATTTACCTGGAATCTGCAATATGATGAAAGCATCATTCCCGAAGATGGTGAATTGGTACACATGCTATGGGTTACTGAGAGGTTTGCATACTTCCCCGAAGGTAGTAACGGAGTGGAAAATTATCCTCATGTCATCAAAGCACTATTCCTTCTAGGAAATAATTCCTCAGGAGCAATGGTAATCGATTTACCTGAAGCACACGATGGTAATGATTTGCAATTGCATCTAATCCATGAAATGGTGCTACCTGAGCCTGAACCTGAGCCTGAAGTTAGTGATGGTTTGAAACCTGAACAAGATGGTTTACCTGCACTTGGTTTCTTAGCAATAATATCTGCAATCGGAATGGCAGCAATTACTGTGCAGCGAAAGCAGCAATGATTCGTTCAACGTCTTCGTCTGTGATATGCAGATGAATTGCTACTCTGACTCGATTGTATGGAAGGTCGAACATGTCGATTCCAAGTTCTGCGAGTGACGTTACTACTTCTGCGGCTGGAATATTACAATTAACGTAAACCAGATTTGACTGTACTGCATCTAAATCGACACTGAAGTTTTCCATGGCGTTGATCGCTTCAGCAACTCGTGTTGCGCGTACATGGTCTTCTGCTAGTCTCTCTACATGGTGGTCGAGAGTATACAATCCTGCAGCTGCTAAAACCCCTGCTTGCCTCCAGCCGCCTCCGAACATTTTGCGCCAACGGTGTGCTTTGTTGATGAATTCTCGACTTCCGACTAAAACTGAGCCCACTGGGGCTCCAAGTCCTTTGGATAGGCAAATCGAAACTGAATCATAATCACGACATATGCGTGCTACATCCACACCTGTTGAGATTGCAGCATTGAAAATTCTAGCACCATCGATGTGAGTTGCACAGCCGTTTGCTTTTGCTACTGCTGCAATCTCATCAAGTGCTTCTTGAGTATAACAAGCGCCACCTCCGAGATTAGATGTGTTCTCTACACAAACGAGGGTCCCATCTGGATAATGCGACCCCGAACCCTCTGCCTTACGAATTGCAGATTTTACCTGGGCCGCTGTCATCAAGCCGCCTTCGCCTTCAACAAGAGAAATTGATGCTCCACAAAGTGCAGCATAACCGCCGCCTTCGTATTTGTAAATATGAGCGGTTTTGTCACAGACGATTTCGTCACCTGGAACTGTATGGGTTCTCAATGCAATTGCATTTGACATCGTCCCGCTTGCTACGAACAGTGCTGCTTCTTTGCCAAACATCTTGGCCAAGCGGTTTTGAAGTTCGTTAACCGTCGGGTCATCTCCAAGAACATCGTCCCCTACCTCTGCCTTTTCCATGACTGCGCGCATTGCCGCAGTAGGCTGTGTGACAGTGTCACTGCGCACATCAACACGGTCGGAAGGGTACTCGCGCATGGTTGGTCCACACCGCTTTCACTCAAAGCAGTTTCAGGTCGCCAGTAATTGCATCAACTGCTAAACGCGGCGAAGGGCCAATTCCTAGAACGGTCACTGTCCCTGGGGGAATTTCAGTATGCCCTGCGTCCTTGATTAGTGAGCAGATTAAACTCCCTTCGAGAGCCTTGGCATACAATTGGCGTAGATGTGATTCATCATCAGCCCGTAGAACAATCTTACGTGCTCCGACCAAGTTCCAGCGTTCATACAAACGCGCTGCTTTCTTCTTAGCCTTCATAGCACAATCAACCGCTGCATGTGCACACTGTGCGGCCAACTTACCTTTGGATAGTTTGAGATCGTCCCGGGTCACTAGGACCATTGTGACCTCATCAAGCGGAGATGACATCTGCCTCACCAAGTGGTTGTGGCTCGTCGATATGAGAAGTCTCTTCGAAGACTAAGTTCGCAAGCCAAGGAGCTATCCAAACTGCACTAACCACGCTAGCAATAACATGCATTGCATCAAATGGTAATCCGTTCAGAAGATATATGCCGAATTCAGAAATGGTCATCCCACTTGTAAAGATAGATAGTGAGACCCACCAGTCAAACATTACAGAAGCGAATATTGCTGAGATTACAAGGCGCTTCATCACGATTTCATTCTGGAATGCCAAACCAAGACGCGACCCTGCAAATGCGATTGCTGCCCATCCGCTAGCCTGGAATAATGTCCACCAGCCATGAGATAATACTAGATTTGAAATCATTGTTGCCATCACTGCAAATGCCATTCCACGACGGGCACCAAGGGTTGCTCCCATTACCAAACACATCACGGTTAGAGGTTGAACATTTGGGAATGGCTCTAGTAGAATTCGACTTGCTGCTGCTGCTGTCGTGATACTTGTTAAAACTAAGATTTCTCTCTTTGCAGAGTGTGCTGGTCTACACAAAAGGAAGAATGAAATGGTTATCAAAACCATGTTGACTACAAGGGATTCGACAGGAGAGAGAGTTGGACCGTGGACTCCGTCTGTTAGTGCCATGAACAGCGGTAGAGGACTCGAGACTTGAACTTCACGCTAATGACCAACGTACAACGCTGTCTTCTCCTAGTTCCGCTTGAGAAATTCCTACCGAGGATCTTTTACCATCAATTGTAAACTCCCAACCCTCTTCATCATGACCATCAAAAGCAGTCACCCATGTGCCAAAATCATATGACTCCTTAGATATCGAAATGTCCAATTCGGCTGCGGCTATATCGGTAAATTCCTCGACATTTTCATAGCCACTAAATCCACCAATGGCTAATTCGCCATCTGGTAATTCGAATACCATAACCTGTGTGCCCTGCCATTCATTTGGCCAAGAAGCATCCCAGTCCTCTTTTGATTCATTTAGTGTATCAACTTCTTTTGACCATGTATTGGATACATCTGGCAATATAAAAATCATAATTGCAAGGAGAAGTAGTAAGCCGACCTTAGTTGCCATTTTGTTATTCTTCTTTATTTGAAAGAAGAACATGGTTAAACATAGAAATATAATCAAGGATTCTTGAAAATACGATTTTGATTTTTCAGAATCCGGGTCCTTTGTGATGAGGTCGGGCAAAAAGACCATCAGCACTCCATTGTCGTTTCCAAGTGCTAATTCACCACTAGTTCCAAAGCCTGGGCCTGCCGTTGTATATGTGTCATGAAGGGTATGGAAAGTAGTAACTTCAGAACCGGGATAGCCTATTCCCCAGCCGCCGCCAAGAGTGTTATTTGGAAACCATATTTGTCCATCTAACTGCATTGTTATCTCGCCGTTAGTATGATAATTAGTTCGCCCCTCTATCGAGCAATTTGTTTCACAATTCATAGAAATGAGATGAGAACTAGTTGCAAAAAATACCTTCTGTCCAACTTTCAACGGGATTGCTGAGGAATATCCTTCGCCAGATAATAATGTATCACCTACATAGATTTCTGAGCCATTTGGTGTTTGAAGGTGGGTTAATACTCCGTGATTAGTTTCAATTGGGGCGTGTCTGATTTTTCCTTCCCCAATAGTGATGTTGCTTACCGTGCCTTGTTTGGAAATTATATTGAGAATGCCTTCTTCATTCCCAAGAAGATAGTGTTCTTCGCTGACAGAAACTCCATTCCTCCAACCTAGTTGAGGTAGGTCTACTCTCAATTCAAGTTCGCCGTCATCAAGACAGAAGGTGGACAGGCCTTTGCGAGTAGGAACTACAACTAAATCTGAATCCAATGACATAGCACCAGTAATACCCCAGGTAATTACTTCGGTTTGTGCAATCCAAATCAATGAACCATCTGTAATGTCCAAAGCTGTGACTCTACCATCAGTCCATCCAACTAAAATCATTTCACTCCAATTCCCGCAATCCCCCGCTCCTGCTTTGACATGAAGTAATGGGCTCAAGTCGTGTTGAGTAGAAGTATTGCTGCGATACTTCCAATTCAACGTTCCTTCATGTAAATTGTATGAATAAACATGCGGCCTATCTTCCTCTGTCCAAAATCCGGATGTTCTAACAATTACTTGATCTTCAACAATAATTGGTTTAGTAGAGATGAAGCCGTTTTCTAAATCTACTTCCCAAGAAGAATCATTTTCTGCAGAACCTGAAGATGGTGGGATGAGCAGACAGAATAGTAGTCCGACCAAAACGATACAACGTTTCATCAGGAATGCCTCTGAATAACTTCGCGTAATAGTGCACTTACCTGTTTACCATCAGCGACACCACCGCATTCTTTCATTACCAAACCCATCAATGGTCCCAAAGCACCCATGCCGCGCTCCTTTACAAAATCAATTCTGCTTTCTACAACCTTCTCAACAATAGCGAGTAGGTCTCCTGAATCAGCAGGCTTTATTCCCAATTCTTCTGCTCTGTTAGCGAGTTGGCCCATGCTTGGATTTTCGCCTGCAAATTCTTCCATCAGAGTAGACATTCCTTCTCTAGTAACGTGCCCTGCTTCTTTTGCAGCGAGTACTAAGGCCATCAGTCCGATTTCTCCGTTGTTCTCCAAAAGCATGGTAGCCCAAGCTTTTGCCGGAAGGCCGCTACTATGAGCTACGAAATAATCGTCCAATTCTCTGGATAGAAGCTGTTTCATTTGGTCTTCACTAATTGAAAAGGTTCCAAGTCTTTCCAATCTTTCAGATTGTGTCATTGGAAGGTTGTTGATGACTTCCTCCCAATGCTGAGAAGTAATTGAGTATGGGGGGATATCCGTTTCAGGGTACATCCTAGCACCGCCCGGTAGTGGGCGCATTGGAGTTGTAGTCCCGTCCTCTGGAGATCCTTTTTTGATTACTACATTTCGAACTTCTTGTGAGATTCTCTCAAACGCCATTCTTGCCCTATTGAGGACGCTTTCTAGAGCGAGTTCTGCTTGCCACCTAGGTGCTAGGCACAGTACAAAGGCATCTACCCCATTGAGGCATTCTCTTGTAGCATCGACAAATTCTTGCTCGATTCCATATGCAGGGAGTTCATCAGAATGGAATACTCCTGCAACACCTGCAAGTTTTGCTGCACCTGCAAGTTCTCTTCCTAAACGAGGCAACTGGGCTCCGTCTTCATCAAATTCTTTGACTCCTATCAAACCATTAAACCCTGGTAAAGGTAAAGCCAGCATTATTGATTTGGATTCTAAACCTGATTTTACCATTTTTGAATCACAACTTGTGAAAGCACCACTAACATCGATTAATTCTAACCCTAGTATTTGTGAAACTTCGTCTGTAACACTTGAAGATTCTACTCGCCTATCTGGCGATAAAACGGGAAGTCCGTGTGCTGCTCTCAATTGATTAGCAAGACGGTAAAAATGAAGTTGCCTAGCCATTTCACAACGGATGATTTTGGGGATCCAATCTAGATCTTGGCACCCTTTGATTTCAACTCTATCGCCACACATTATTGAGACGTTGAGGTCCTGTCGAATACTTCCCAGTCCCCTTCTTACTCGGCGTGTGTCTCGAAGTGTTCTACCCAATGCAATCGAAGTTTGTTTTGCGTGGTCTGGAGTTTTTACATCTGGCGCAGTTGCGATTTCAATTAATGGAATGCCGAGCCTATCCAAATTCCAAGTTACTATTTCGCCATCCGGAGTTAATTCGTTATCCAATTTGCGAGCACTGTCTTCCTCTAAACAAAGTACATCGATTCCAACAGGGCCTCCCTCCGTCTCCAATACCCCATCTGTAGCTACTAGTGTAGTGCGCTGAAAACCGCTTGTATTTGAGCCGTCTACTACGGTCTTACGCATGGTTTGTAGAAGTGGTACAGGATGCGCGCCAATCATTCCAGAAACCGTTAGCGAGATATCTAATGCATCCGTATCATGGATTAATGGTGGTTGTTCATCAAGTTCAATTAAACCAGCATTAGGTGATTGACAATATATGAATGAGCGATTTCGACGCGCTTCAAATCTAGCTGCAACATCTATTGCTCCGCCTTCGCCACTAGCTGAGCGGAGGCGGCGGTTGTATTTGGGCCAGTTTTTTGGAAGGGTGTCTATTGTTACATCATGAAGTTCGCCTGGTTGACGTGAGTGTAGTTTGCCAGTCGCCAATTGCTGATGAACCTCGATTCCGCACATGAAACCAAGATTTTCAGGATCTAGTAATGCAGGGGTTGCCACATTACCTTCCGGTTCCATGTTACCACCTGTGTTGACTCCTCAATATGAGCGCATCGTTTCAGACTGGCTGTAGAGTCTCATATCCGCCGGGCCGCATGAGTCTTCCGTCTCTGCACAGCGCGTCGATTAGGTCCTCTGCAACATCTCTACTGATGTCACTACGGCCTGCTTCGGTCAAAACATCGTTCAGAGACACTATTTCTCCAGTTTCAACATGTAATCTTCGAACGATTTCAAGAATTGCTCGCTCACGATTTCGGGCTGTCGCTTTCTTTCCGGATTGAAGAGTTGTTTCGTCAAAATTTTCACCCATCAATTCATGCCGCCATAATTTTGTAAGACGGATTGAACGTTCTGCATCCTCAATGGTTGCTTCTTCTGATAAACGCACCCTTGCTGAAGCTTGAGCTAATCGGTAAAGACCTTCGATTGCTCTTGCAGAAATTGCAATCGAATCGAATGACTCGCCACCTTTTCTTCTAGTTTCAACATAGTATTCTCTAAGTGCATTTTGCGCATCTGGTGTTAGTTGCGGGTGGATTGTGCGTTTGGCTAATGCAATGTACTTTCTAATTAAATCACGATTTACAATTCCTTCTTTTTTATTGAATCCTTCAAACGCCGCTGTTTTTGTAGGGTCGACTGCACTGCCTTGGTCGATTAATATCTCAGGAGTTGAATCCGCTCGATTATTCATGATGTGGTTTGCAATTCTTGTATCATGGTCTTCAGCAGGTTGATCGGTTAGTAACCAAATTACATCAAATCGTGAAATCAATGCCGGCTTGAGATTGATTTGTTGGGTAAATGGCACCTCGGAAACAGATTGGAATCTCCCTGCTTTGGGGTTTGCTGCGGCTAGAATTGCGCAGCGGGTAGAGAGTGTTGCATTGATTCCTGCTTTCGATATTGAGATCCTCTGTTGCTCCATAGCCTCGTGCATTGAAGAGCGATCGTTTTCATTCATCTTATCGAATTCGTCAATAGCAGCTAATCCAAGGTCGGCTAAAGCAAGTGCGCCTGCCTCTAAGGTCCAACGACCATCTGCGGCTGCATCCTGAACGGCCGCTGCAGTTAATCCAGCGGCAGAGGCTGACATTCCAGATGTGAAACGGCCACGGGGTGAAATTTGTGACATGTAAGACAACAATTGAGATTTAGCGACACCGGGGTCCCCCATGAGCAAGATGTGGATATCCCCGCGCAGTCTAGTGCCATCTTTTGCCTTAGATGCAACTCCTCCGAAAAGTTGTAACATCAGCGATTCTTTCTGTCGACTCATTCCAAAAATGGATGGTGCTATTGAATTTGTTAACAATTCATGAATGTCGTCGCGGCGTGCGAGTTCTTTGATTTCGTGTTCATCTTCTTCAGAAATTTGGATTTCTTCCAAAGGAATATTTTCTCTCTGAATACTATGGATTCTCAAAAATATATCAAAAATTGGAGTTTCTTTTCCTGATTTGCGTTGTGACCGTACAAATAACATCCCATTGACTGTAACTCGGTCACCAGGATTTAGTTGGCCTGCTAAATCATGCTCTGTAATACAGAGAATCCTTTCAGGTTGTACGCCTCCTCGCAAATTTTCTGGTGGCTCTTGTAATTCAATGAATTGTGTGTTGATTAAAATTGAGTCTTCGACCCTCTGAACGAATCTAGTTTGTCCTTTACGCCTACCGCACCCACCTTCAATTTCAAAACATTCAATCGGTTCAATCAATTCTTGCTCGTTAGGTTGGCTAACTCTAGTTGAATGTCCACACGCCACACAAACAAATGAGCCTTCATAAGTTCTCGGAAGTACGCTACCGATTTTGGTTGCAATGGCATCCACTGAAATCATCGAACCCAAATCTTCGCTTCGAAGTTGACGAACTGTTCGATGAGAATCTGAAGGTAGTTCGATTATTCGGACAAATGCGACTATGCGCGGAGAACCCAATTCGGAAAGCAGTAAGCCTAGTGCCTGGTTTGCTGCCTGCGTGTTGTTTTCCGGCTCTTCGACTATCGAAAGAGCAAAATCCGGATCAAAAGATTCGATGTCTCGGTATGAGATTTCTAGTGATTGAACATCTGGCCATGATACTTCCAAATTGTGAATAGATTCACTGTAATTGTCAAGAAGTAGTGAGCGCCATCTTGCAGGTAGGTCAAATTCTTGAATTGTCATAGTAATCTCCCCAACCAGACTCCTTGAGCCGTTGTCGACCCTCTATAATGATTGAGTCTGTACTTTTCTTCCCCTTCATTTCCACTGGAATCTAATCGCATCACATAACCTCCACTGGCTTCCATTGGAACACCGCCAAGCACATTTCTATGAAGCCCATCGCAGGTTCATGCCCGCCCACTCATTTGAACCCATCAGAGGAAAAATCGAAAGATTCTCGTTTTCTTCTCTAAATCTAGAAAATCAAATCGGAGACCCCTTAGAACGGGAAGTCATGGTACATATTCCACCTAATGCAACTGGTAAATTACCTTGTATTATCTACCTTGCACCATTTACTGGAACCGGTTTTGCTCGTGCTAATTGGAAGGCTTTTGGAGAAACGCTACCGCAGAGGCATGAACGACTGGTAAAAGACGGTTTAATGGAGCCATCGATACTCGTTATGCCTGATACCTTCACTTCGCTTGGAGGCAACCAATTTGTTGATTCTGCAATCGTTGGCGATTGGGGAACATGGTTGAACACTGACCTACGAAATGAAATTAGTTCGCGATATGATGTCAGTGGGTTTGGACTGGTTGGAAAATCTAGTGGCGGCTATGGCGCCTTAGTTCGAGGTATGTTGGACGATTGTTGGGCCGCAGTAGCATGTCATTCCGGAGATTGTGGTTTTGAAATCCTATATGGTATTGAATTGCCAAATACTCTTACACAAATTAAGCCTCATGGCGGGGTTGATGGTTTTCTCTCATATGTCAAAAATAGCAATTCGTTACGAAGTGCTGATTTTCACACATTGATGATTCTGGCTATGGCTGCTACTTACAGCGATGGAACTCTTCCAACCGACGAAAATTGTATTTTTGATGATGAAAAATGGTCTGAGTGGAAATCATGGGACCCTCTAAACATGATTGAAGATCACCAAAATCTTCCTTCTTGCTGGATTGACGTTGGCGATTCAGACCAATACAATATCCAATATGGTTTGCGACAACTTCACAACCGAATGATGGAATTAGATATTGGCCATGAGTGGGAAGAATTCCCGGGAACACATAGTGGAATTGACCACAGATTGGACCTTTCACTTCCCTGGATGGCTTCGAAGATTCAATCGACATCATGATGAGAGTGGCGCGGGTGGCAAGTGGTATGGCAGAAGGCCTTGATTACGCCGGCAGTGGTGTCGACATCGATCTTGAAGGTAGTGCTGTTGGCGCCCTAGTAGGCGCATTATCACGATCTGTAAGGAAACCCGGCAGCCCTGGAGCGCCTGTGGATTTGCCTGGTGGATTTGGCGGGCTTGTTGAATTCGGGGACAATTATCTGGCGTTAGCAACTGATGGAGTTGGTTCCAAATTATCGATTGCTACCAAACTTAACCAATGGGCAGGAGTCGGTATTGATTGTATGGCGATGAATGTCAATGATTTGTTATGTGTTGGAGCTGAGCCAATCGCTTTCGTAGATTACATAGCAGTTCCAAAGCCTGACCCTGAGGTTCATGCCGCTCTAGGAGCGAGTCTAGCAGAAGCATGTAGGCGGGCAAGAGTTACGCTTGCTGGCGGTGAAACTGCAAGTTTACCTGGAATCGTCACAGAATTGGACTTATCCGGTACCGCTCTTGGATGGTTAGCAAAGGGTAGTGAAATTACTGGAGCTAATCTCAAAGAAGGTGATGTCCTAATCGGTATGCCTTCATCAGGAGTTCACTCTAATGGGTACTCTCTGGTTCGCAATGTAGTGTCTCATTGTGGAGCGTCTTGGGAAGATGCGGCTCCGTTCGATTTAGATGAAGGGCGTATTGAGCGATTTAATCAAGGCTCGATTACACTCGGAGAAGTTTTCCTCAATCCCACTAGAATTTACTGTGATCCTGTGGTTGACCTAATCCAAGAAGGGCCTTGTAATACTTCCAAAATTCATGGCATCTGCCATGTAACTGGAGGGGGACTTTCCAATCTTCTTCGCCTACATGATTCATTGGGATGGCACATTGCAAACCCATTGCCAATATTACCAGAATTCAAGTGGATTCAACAGCAAGGAAATGTTTCAGATAGAGAAATGCATCGCACATTCAATATGGGTTGTGGGATGATTATTGCTGTTGATTCTGAAGTATCTGAATCTGTTTGCTCTTGGCTATCAGAGAGAATGAATGGATGCGCAATCATTGGAACTGTTGTAGATAATGGGCACAAAGTAACTCACGTTAACCCAGAGATTCTGTTCGAACATTATTGAGGATAAATTATGCAACCTGAAGGGTGGCCAGGACATATTTGGCTAGAGGGTAGAACTTCGGTTCACCTTCGAAGCCATCAGTTACGACCCTCGCATATGCCAAGAGGTCCTGCTGCAAAAACCGGAGAAGGTTTTCTCAATCCCGCAATGGCGCCTGCGCGTACACGTTCAGTGATGCTTTTAGCAGATGCTTTGGAAAATGGTTGGTTAGTTCCAGAGGGCAAAATTATCCGTGCATTAGATGCGCTATGTGCCACAGGAGTTAGGCCCCGCCGGTGGAGAAAGGAAATTCCGTCTCAAGACCGATTGAGAATTACTGCTAATGACTTAGATTCGGATGCGCTTGCCTGGGCAAGAGAGTCTCATCGTAGACATCCGGTCGGAGATAATCTACAATGGGTTCCAGAACCAAGTAGGTTCTCTAGAGAACAAGAAGGAGTTGTTGAAGGTGGCATTCATTGGATTGAAGGTGATGCTACAAGGTTGATGGTTCAAGCACCATTCCAGTGGATAGATTTAGATCCATTCGGTTCACCTGTTGGATTTCTTGATTCTGCAATTCAAGCGATTTCAAGAGTCGGTGTTCTAGAAGTTACTGCCACAGATACTGCAGCATTATGTGGCTCTGCAAAAACTAGTGCTGCACGTAGATATGGCTCAGTAGGAATTACTGATTCGTATATGCATGATGATGCTACGAGGATTTTGCTCGGGACAATAGCAAGAGTTGCTGCAATGCATGACAAATCAATTCATCCAATTCTTTCGCTATTTGATGGCCACCATGTTCGCGTGACTGTTCTTCTAAAGCGTTCGAAAGAAGAGGCTTCTAATTGGAATCAAAATATAGGTTATCGGATTCGCTCTGAACCTTATCACTTCGCCCCTCAGCCTGAAGGTGAGTTTTCTGGGCCAATGTGGACTGGCCCAATATTTGATGCTGAAATCGCAGGCAGAATTACTGTGGAAAAGGCAATTGAATTATGTGCGGGCAGAGATGATGATTTGCCTGAAGATTGGGGAGAGGTCGATATCGAACATTCCCAAAGAGAGATTCAGAGGAGTGTGCGCCATATTTCAGAATCTGCTGAATTACTATCTCAGGAACATTTGCTCGTTGCTGTAGATGATTTGGGTATTGCTGCCGGAGTCGGCCAAATTCCATCAATGAAGAAAATTAAGGCGGGTTTAGAAGATTCTGGATTCAGAATGGCAAGATGCCATATGCCTGAAGCAATGTTTGCAACAGATGCAGATTGGCAAACGGTTCTAGATGTTACTAAATCAGCCAAATGATGGGTCTGATTCATCTTCCGGCGCTGGAAGCATTGTTTGAGAGTTCTCGAATACTTCCCTAACACTATCTTCTATCTTTCTGGCATCCTCTAATAGGGATGAAAGTGGAATCTCGATTTCGGTCAATTCACTAACCGCCTCTATTGCTAAGGCAGCTGCTCTTGCATCTGGATACATTGGATTACAATCAGCCATAATTGCTGTGATATCTAGCCCCAGCCGGTCCCCTTCTGCAATTAAGTAGCCCGCAATACCTGCAACAATTCCTTGACGGACTGGTTCTATGTCTGCGTTCTTTAAGCGGCTACGACCCACTTTTGATGAGCTTACACCATAAAGTGCTCCGTCTCTATCATCCATATTTTCACGAGCAACTCCATCGATAACTATCAATTGATCGAATCCGCCTTTAGTGAACCAATCAAGTACTGTATTTGCAAAAAGAACATCCCTTTCCGGACCAAACCTTACCTCTGCGGTAAACACTCCAACATTGTCACCTTGATAGACTCTAACTGGGTGTTTTGGGACCTCGTGATGGATTAAAGCCATGGCTGGAAATTCTGAATTTAGGACGGTTCCTTGCTGCTTTAAGTTCAATTGGCTAATCACATGTGATGCTGCTATCACACCAACCATGCCAACTGTTGAAAACCCACAAATTGCAACACCGCTAGTCCTTGGATCAGCATCCTTGTGCAATACAAGGTCGTAGGTTGCTTGGTCTGCCATGTGACGGCCTCAGGTTGACTCATTCAAAGGTCTTGCGAAAATCATTCCACGAATTCGGACCAATCATCTTTACCAGCATCTCGGTACCACCAGACTCCTAATTCGTCTTCGTACCATTCAGTTCCATGCTCATCAACTGTGATTCCTGTGTCTTCGCCGGTGGCATTTTCAGATTCTCCTACATACTCTTCTTCATATTCTTCTTCGACGTAAGTATCCCCTTCCTCAAAGTCCGCAATAATATCGGGCCTATCTGGAGTATCGTCGTCGATCGTTTTATCGTCGAATTCATCGAGTGCAAGTCCAATTGGAAGTGGTTTCGCGATTCTATCGGATTCTAATTCTGGCTCCATATCTAAATCGTCTTCTTCCCAGTCTTCAACATCGCTATTTTTAATTCTAATAATTATGAAGACTGCTAATCCCAGGAATGCTATTCCACCAACTCCTCCGATATACAGCATAGTATTACTCGAAGCATCGTCATCATTGGTCGTTGCTTGGTCGGTATTATCTGGGTTGGAGTCAGGAGTTACATCTGGCTCCTCGCCTTTCAATGTCCATGAAATTTCAAGCGTCAATTGCTTATCGCCGGGTGATGTATAATCCAGAGGCCCTTGTATCAAATCGAGTTCTATTTTTCCATTTATCAAGCCAAGTTCTGAAAGGTTTTCCAATATATCAACTCGTATCTCTATTGTTGTACTTGCAGAACCTTCCAATGTAAATTCACTTTGACCTGGAGAAGGATTGAATTCGATATAATCAGGCCAATTAGACCAACCGTCTGGCTCTAGTGAAATTTCGATGGAGAAATTATTGGGATTGGTAATTGTACAATCGATTTCTTCATCCAAATCTGGATCCACTATTACTGCTCCACAATCAATCACCACATCATCCATTGTGATTGGAGTCCACGGTGTATCAGTCGTTTCGTTTCCGTCTGTTTCATTCTCTTCGATTACGGTGCCAAAAGTGACTAGTAATATTTCCAAAGAAACATTTTCGGCATTGATCCAAGTAGGTTCAGTTAAATTGACAAACAGTAAGCCACCGCCTGGGAAATTGACTAGGAATTGACTGAATCCACCATTTATTTGTGCGGTATCTGAGAGTGTTACATTTGTACTACTATTGAATATTGTCCATTCAATAGTAGCCCCTTCAAGCATTGAAGATTGTTCGGAATTTGTGGCCACAAGATTGACTCTCACGTCTGTTTCATTATCCCAATCTAACTCATAGACGGATTTTACTGGAGTGAATACTGCATCTACAGTTACTACTCTGGTTACAGAAGTTGATGCTGAGGCGATTGGCCTATTTTGTTCATCACCAATGTCTCCACTATAATTGACCCAAATTGTGACATTGCCTCTCAAGTCTGCTGCCCAAGAGCCCAATAATGAGAAGTCTGAGGAATGTACCCCTGACCAATTCTCTGCGAGTAGCCACGAATCAGTAGAATTGGCTAATGTAATTGTGACTGTCCCTGCTGGAGTAATTTCAACGCCTTCCCCCGTTGTGGTCAAATTGATATCAAGAGGATATCCAATACCAATAATCGGAGATGTTTCAATATCTATTTCAACAGGAAGAAGGGTATCATTGCGTGAATAACTAGGCCCTACTGATGTTACTTCTTTGGTATAATTTCCAAACGAATCTACTGCAACAACTGCGAACCAGTATCCTGTTCCATCAGTTAAACCTGTGAATGTCATTTCATTCCAATACCAATTCCCCCAGCCGATCTGAGTTGCCATATCCGTCGAATTGAATTCTGAGGTTGATGTGTATACATCATAAGAATCGATGCCATATGGGTAAGCCAGGCTTGACCCTGGTAGCAGGTCCCAAGTCACTATCAAAGAACCGCCGCCATCATCCTCAACATCAGCTACTGTTACTCCTGTTACTGCCTCGTGCGGGGCTGGGTAGGGTATGGTGACCTCAAGTAAATTTGAAAGATTCGAAGTTACACCGAATTGGTGTACACTCCTCACAGCATATGTGTATGTGTCTTCGACTGATACTGCGTCATCTACAGTAATATTAGCCATTGAGATTGCATATGGTGAATCAATATCAATTACTTCAAGCGACGCATCGTAACGGAAAACTTCGAATCTAACTAAGTCGGTTCCAAAGGAAATCATATCGTTCCAAGCAAGAGTCACCCTTGATGGAGTTAACTCTTGTAGAACCAAAGTAGGGGTTGTGGGAAGAGAGAGGTCAGGGGCACCTGGTGTATGGATTGCCACTAAGTTGGTCAATGAGATTTTGCCTGCGTTTGTGGAGTTTACTGGTACGCTAAGTAAATAATTTCCAACTCCTCCCGTCATTCCTTGATTGAGGACATTCGTCAAATTAACTGTAACGTGAGGATTGTTTGCCACGAAGAATGTACAATCATAACCAATATCGAGATTTGTTAGATTGAAATCGCCCGCACCTGAACTTTGTATTGTCATCGAATAATTTACCATATAGATGCCGTATGAATCGATATATGATGGTTGAGCGATTAATAGCGGATTCAAATCATCCCTGATACCATTGGTTTCATCAGACATTTCAAGTGGATCTAAATTATTGGATGAGTCTCCAGCATATCCTGCTCTGCTCATCTCTGCATTACCGTCTCCATCAACATCTAATTCGATGCTGTGCCATCCTCCAATGAATACTCCAAGTGTGTTTTCCCCTGCTGAAACTATCTGCTCTAACGCTCCGTCTCCATCCATATCCATGGTCATAATTGATGTTGGAATCGACCAAGGTTCTAACTCGAATAATCCAAGAGACCCAATATTAGTGGAATTGATTGGACGAAATGTGATATAGCCTTCTATCGTTGAAGATTGCCCGTCTGAAATTCCGGAAACAGGGGTCAACAAATCAAGGTCGCCATCGCTATCAAAATCTCCCACTGTAGCGCCATTCAATTCGATTTGATTTTGTACTACTGTTGGATTCCATTGTGTTCCATTGTTTATTAAAAATGCATATCCTTGGTCGTTTGACCCAAGTAAATCGAGGTCGCCATCACCATCTAAATCAGAAATTAAGTCGTTTTGTTTAATGTGGTCGAATGAAGTAATTGGCCCGCCCCATGCGCCTGCGAAGATTTGCCAATTGGTCCAATGGCCCATTTGGTCCATCACTAGAACAGAATTATTTCCATTATTGAAAAAATCCTCGACGTGTAATGAGATTAAATTAGCGGGCATTCCAGAAGAGCCGTTTGGATTGATGGTTTCTTCAGTTGCAGTTGTCAATCCAGATGATGAATTATCCCATACTTGAAAAGATAAAACTCCCATGTTATGGATTGTGATAATATCGTCCATTCCATCTTGATTGATATCGCTAACCTCTCCTTTAATTAATCCGCTGGAAAGTGAAATATTCAATACTGGATCGAAGGATGATGTGTTGCCAAGATGTATACATGCTTGGCTTGTAACTGTTGAAAACACCACCACATCTTGATTTCCGTCGGCGTTAAGATCGCCTACAGATAGGGATGTTGCATTGTCACAAGTTGCGATTGCTGTTGTGGTTGTGATGCCGCTGCTCGATGACCAATCGGCCCAAACGATTGATGCTGCGAATGAAGTTGTATTTAGTGCCGACAAAAATACAGGTTCAGGTAATCCATCGCCATCAATATCGGACTCTGTTACATCTTGATAATCACCAATTGGGAAGAAACCCCCCCCTGACCGTGGGGAGAAACTAGCATTGAGTGTTGACGATTGGATGTTTGCTGAAGATGGGAGTAGAACTCCTGGTACTGCGGTTGCTGACCCATTACTAGAAACGGTTGACCATTCGGCTCCATGATAGAATGTGTTTTGATGTCCAATGTTTCCATATCCTGTATCTGTAAATTCCCATTCAAATATTCCATCTTCATCGATATCGATCCACACTTTTCCAGGACTAGCGTCGCTAGCATCAACTTCTATGTCAAGACTTACCGAGCTAAATGTGACATTACGAGGAACATCGATCGTTGTTGAATTATCAATTGCTCCACCTTGTAAAGTTACAGTTTCAGTAGCAAATCCGCCACTAAATGTATCGATTGTTGTTGATTCCCCCGACGCTGAAGCAAAGCCAGCTGGTAGAGATGAACCAAGTAATAAAAGTATAATCAAGACAGGTGAGATGCGCTTCATGTATATACCCGTGGAATTGAATGAATATGCCGCTCCTTCAAGTGCCTTATCCCTAAATGTAGAAAAATACCTCGTTTTATTCCGGTTATTGGTTTACCCGAATGTTATTTACTAATCATGACTAATAACATTTTATTTGATGGTTTATGGCTCCAAGTAGGTCTTTTGGATGCTTCAGTATCATAATATTAGTCTGCAAGCAACCCGCTGAAATTGTTATGAAGAAGAGCAAGGTCGGCGAAACAGAGGGTGGTTGTATGGAAGACGATGCAAGAATTATAATTCGAGCCGGTGATGTAGAAATAGACCTCTCGGGAGCACAATCTACAGTTGATGAACGCCTCACTAAATTACGCGAGGATGATACTTGGTCAATTGCACTTTCAAGGATTCGTAATGCAAGAGAGCGTGCGATAGAAGCCGCTGTAGATGCGGCCCGCGGAGCCGGTTTGCCAGAACGTGGCTCGGCATTCCGTGCATTAATCGAAAATTGTAGTCTAGTTCGAAAGCCAGACCAGGTATTAGGTGCAATTCAGTATCTTCGTGATGTTGAGGGTGTGAACGATAGCCCCCCTCGAGTTATCGATATGCTGTTCGAAGATGCTGGGCTAGAGCCACCGGGCAATCTTTCTCTATACCTAAATCGGCTTCGTGAAAGAGGATTCCTAGTAACTCCTCCATCTGCGAAAGAGAAAAATCGCTATGCCATCGTTACTCCTGAAGGAAGAGCACATCTCGACAAATGCAGTCGAATGTGAATTGGGTGATTTCATGGTAATGTCGGGCAGTAGCACCGACGAAGAAGAGGTTCCTCTCGATTGGTCATTTCAAAATCATGCAGATGAATTGTTACGAAGGGGCAACCATCCACGTTCCAATTTTCGTAGATCAATCTTAGACCGTGCGGATTTAACCGAAGGTAATTTTGTTGATTCTGATTTTCGTAAAGCTTCAATGGTCGAAGTTGATTTAATGAAATCCGCATTTGATAACTGTGATTTTAGAGGTGCTGATTTACGTAAAGCCCGCCTAAATCTCTCAAATTTTAGAAATTGTTCGTTTGCAGGTGCAGATATTCGTGGCATTCGTGGACGATATGCGATTTGGCAAGGAACTGATTGGTGGAATGCAAAACTCGATGATGATCTTGCTAAAATTTTGGCTAAAAAATGGCCGCGTCCAGAAGATGCTTGAATAAGTGAGTCCCGTACGGAACACTATGGCAGTTCATTTGGAGCGGCGGGTTGATTTCCCCATGTTGGATATGGCGGGTATTGCCTTCTATCCTCGTATCTATGACCTTGCACATCGTTTCTTTGAAGAAGCATGGATGGAGATGTGTGGCGTTAGCTATCCTTATATTATCAGTGAACTCGAAATCGGGTTCCCTGTAGTTGACATCAAATCAGAATTTCATGCTCCATTCAGATATGGCGATACTGTGACTGCCACAATTTGGATTTCTAAAGTTGGGAATAAATCCTGCACTTGGCAATACAGATTTCATAATCAAAATAAGGAACTTCTATGGTCTAGTGAGCAAGTTACTGTTTGTGTCAGTATGATAAATATGGATTCGCAAATTATTCCTGATGAGTTACGTAAAGGCCTGGAGGCTTGTTCAGATGAGTGAATTTTCTATTCGTATGAAAGATGAGAAGGGAATTGCCCCTCCTGCATCTTTATTTGCACCACGTCCCGATAAAAAAGGCCCGAAAACTATCGCTATTCTACTGGTCCTTGGCGCACTGGCAATGGGCCTCACATCTTTTGGCGATATACAGATGTCATTTGCAGACGATCTTAGTCAGAATGAATTGGATACCCTACTAACAAATGTTCGCGATAATGGTGAAAACATTACTGACGAAGAGTACCAAGAGTTTCATGATGCTGCAAGAGAGGATGGTGCTTATGCACTACGCGGTTGGACGGTGATGGTTGGTGCCATGCTAATCCTATTGGGAGGGGTTTTGTTATTCAAATTAAATATCCATGGTCCTAAATTTGCATTATTAGGTAGTGGAATCGCCGCCGCAGGTGGCTTGTATGCCAACTGGATGATTTTCCAGTTATCCGAAGAGATGTTGCCTCCGGCTTTGATCTTAGCTAACAAAATACTTGGATACCTTTGTGGTTTTTGTATGGTGATTTGTGGATGTATGGCGGCATTGCCTTTGTTCAACGCATCAGCAAGAATGGCATTAGAGCCCCGAATTACTCTCGTCAAAGAAGAGGAGTGAGAGCGGCCCCACCGCGATTCGAACACGGGTTCGTGGCTCCGCAAGCCACTGTGATATCCAGGCTACACTATGGGGCCAGTGCAGACTCGGCGACCTGCCTTCTCCATTTAAGCGCGACGGGCAGACTATACGCGCCATTCGAATTGGGCCCACTCTTTCTCTTTTGCAAGAGATTTCAGGCCCCCTTCGGCGTTAACTGCGACTGGATTACCGGTAATTGACATGAAGAACGAGTCTGCATGAGTATTTCCATATCCCCAACAATCAGCTAAATCATGCCCCACAGATTTTGCATCTGCTTGAACGATTGGAACCTTTCCTTTGCGACGAGGTACGTCCCATCCTCTCTCAGACCCACTCAAGATTCCAGTCATCTCTTTTGGGCCACATCCATAGACAACATCCATCCCCAAATGATCGCCCATTGCTTGTGCCATCGGCATCACCGTTGCTGTTATCAGAACCAAACGATGGCCTTGCTCTCTATGCCAATCTAAACGTTGTTTGGCTTCTTTTGATACTAATTTCGAAAGTTTCGATTCGACTACTTCGGCAGATAATGTGCGAAGAGTGTTCCAATTACACATCGCTAAATGACCACGATTTCTAGCAGCATCATATAGTGAACGGCCCCTTAGGGCATTGCCTATCAGTCCAAGTGTCCACATCGTTGCTCCTAGCGGTATTCTCCAAGGCCTGCGGCGAGATAGAAGGGCAGTCAGGCTTTTTTCGCTTGATGCATCTAGCAGGGTGCCGTCAAGATCGAAGTACGCTGTAACTCCACCCATGATGTTGTGGTGGAAACGGCGCCCCTTCAGTGTGTCGATTCTTCAGCATCCTCAGGACCGTATACGCGACGTCCAGCCACATGGTCTTGCCACCAGATTAAATGAGAGTGGAGGTGGCGTGGAATAAAAAAACCAATTTTTCGTGGAGTCAATCCATGATTTCTTAATTTCTGGTCGTGGGAAAGATGGGCTACTATTGTTTGCGCACTACAGCCTGGATTTGCAAAAACAAAGCGTTTTACTTCATCTTTTAATCTTCGCAGTCTTGCTTTCTTTTGCGTACCTTTACCTATTGTGGGTGGGGACATAATTTTGACATCTCCATCAACCCATATCAAACACTAGGGTGGATACCCACAACCCCCAATGCAATGCGAGAGATTTTGAATCCCCGCCCTCTCGGAGGGTTTGGTCAACATGGTAGATACCATCGCAATCAAGCGTGTCGGAATCCGCGATTACCTTTCAATTGATATTGAAGTATGGATGAATAATCCAGATGATATGGACTTCAAACCACGTACTAAGATTAGTGGTAATACCTTCTCTATCTCTTCTGCAACCACTGGAAAAGAGATGGCTCGAGTTGAACTCGATGAGGAGCAAATGGAAGCCGCAGAACGTGACCGTCAGGTCGAATTGCGTGTGAAATTTGGAGTCCAAGGAATGCATGGTAGATTAAATCATATTCACCCAATTATTGCAGATGGTAAAGCAAAGAAGCTCGCTAATGCGAACTGGAAAACCGTTCAGCCGATTCAGTTTAACTGAGTTATTCGTAAGCGACTTCGGTCAATACTGGAGTTAATACTGTAATTACGATGGTTAGAGTCCAATCGTTTCCACCATCTGGGTCCGGCACAGTATCTATTTGTGAATCTGGGTCAGCGTTTTGGGCAACTATAGTCCAAATCCATTCCCCCTGGCCGAAACGGGCCCCCGGCTCATTTAGCAATCCTTCTAGGAGTTGCTCGGCGCTATCTGCATCAAATACACCTTCTTCGCCGAGTGGATTCAAATCGCTAGCATTGATTTCTGCATTAGTGGGTTCGTTTCTTGTAATATTTCCCGGACTAGTCTGAGAACTGCGGCGGTGTCCATCATCAACAATATTCAGTGCTAATGTGAAATTGTCAGGGGGCATGAAGAGGTCTTGATCGAGTTCCAGAAGAGCCTCATAAGACATTATTCTAGCCCCTAGACCCGGAGTCATATTATCGCTCCAAGTTTCACCTTGCGCAAGATAATCATCATAATCCCATTGCAATGTGTTTTGGACCCAGTCAACCTTGTATCGGCGAGGTTGAACTTCGATAGAAAATTGCTGTGTTACAACTCCACCTTCATTATCATCTACTGTCAATGAGCCTAGGATTGTTCCGCTTGATTCTGTTGGAAGGTATACTTGGGCTTCGGTTGCATCTATGTCATTGCGCGTGTCGCCGTCACCGTTACTATCCCCTAGGTTATCTAAGTCCCATTCGAATGATAATTCCCCCCCCTCAGGGTCTACTGTTTCAGAAGCATCTAGGAGAATAATGTCCCCACTTCGAACATCTTCTGGAATTGATAAATTCAAGATTGGAGCGCCGTTTACACGAACCATTACACTAGTAGAGTCTGTGCCACCTTGGTCGTTAGTAACAGTTAGGAGTACATTGAATTGGCCAGAAGAAAGGAATTGATGTGATGTGAAACCTGCAATCGTTGTCGCTTTAGTCCCATCACCAAAGTCCCATTGGAACTCAGAAATTATGCCCTCGATCGCATCGGATCCGCGCGCATCAAATGTGACTTCTTCGCCCTCTTGTATCTCGCTTGGCGTAGCGGTTAGTACTGCTCTAGGGTTGACTGTGCTTTCTAATACACTAGTACAACCCGCTAGAGAATGAATCAGTAACAGGGCGACTAACAACAGGCCCTGCTTTGTGTTCATATACGCCCCTCTACATATTTCATATCTAACCGTGTCCCTCTAATGCGTGGTATCGCCCTATTCGAAATCGACTTCTTCGGGTAAATCTCCAACAATTGTTGCTCCGGCTAACATATCTTCAATTTCTGTATCTTCAACGGTATTCAGGTCGTAATTTGATTCCATGTCATCATCTAATAGGGCACTTACATCTACATCCCCCGAATCATATTCCGGAGTTGTTTCAACCAATTCTTCAGGTACCAATGTCTCTTCTTCAGAGTCAAACATTTTTCGGGTTTCTTCGAATAATGCCTCCTTGTCTAATTCTGGTAATTCGATTGTAGGTTTCGGCTTCTTTGCAATCGTTTCCGGCTTTTTCTTAAACCAGTCTTTGATGCCCATAATGTTCCCTCTCTCCACCATTGTGATAGCAATTGCGTAGTGATGTTCATGTGTGTTGGCTGCCGGCCTATGTATGATGGTCGACATTCTAGAGGGGCAACGCGTCCTAGCATTCGATCTTGAAACGACTGGTGTTTCAACTAATAACGACCGCATTGTACAAATCGCTCTTATTGGCGCCGATGCAGAAGGCAGTGCTGTCCACTATGATGTGTTAGTAAATCCACAAAGGCCAATCCCCATGGGTGCTTCGAGAGTGCATGGGATTTATGCTTCCGATGTAAAGGGAGAACCTGTGTTCAAACACTATGCATCTGAGTTGTTTGAGCTGATGGATGGTGCTGTAATCGTTGGCCATAATGCGCGTAGGTTCGATATGCCATTGCTAGAAAATGAATATTACAGGTGCGGAATGGTACCGCCAAAACCACTTGTTGTTCTAGATACATTAGAAGCGGTTAGGAGACTGAAGATTTCAAGACCTCATAATCTGGGAGCACAGTGTGCTCAACATGGAATTGATTTGTCTAATGCACATAACGCGGCCGCCGATGCTGCTGCATGTTTGCTATTGTTATGGAAAATAATGCGTGATCATCCCTCGAGTTTTCGACGGTCACTAATTGAAATTGAAGAATGGTTAATCCATGGCGATGCGCGTAAGGATGAAAGTGAATTAGGACGGTCATTAAGTGATTTGGATTCCTTTGATACAAAGGGTAGAATTCGTGTTGACAATGGCGTTTACATTGTTGCTTTTGGTAGACATCGTGGAAAGGATGTAGTAACAGTGGCTAAGGAAGACCCTCGGTATTTTGACTGGTTATTGTCTCCAAACGGCATTGAAGACGAAGATGCCAGAACTAAGTTAGCCGATTATATCTCAAGCGTCAGGGATTGGTGACCAGGCTAGGACATCGCACCAATGCCCTACTCGCCATGTGCCGCGGCTTGTCATTGCGCCGCCTACGAAAATTGGGCCTTGATGTCCCGTGGCAAGTAATTCCTGCAATGCTTCTTTCCCGCGTCCATCAAAACTAATTGGTATCTGTAAGCCTGTTGGCATTGCTCTACCTTCTGCATTAGCCGGCTCACAAATCTCAGCAATTCCTGAACCATTTGTTTCATCAAAATGGTGCAGTAAGATTACTGCGTCTGAAAAATCATCACTACCTAATGTCCCGTTTTCTAAGCGCCAATTCCACCAATGAGGGCACCATGCTTTCCAATCACAAAAACCACCACATGAAGATTGGCCGGGGGTCGCTTCTAGAGGTGTTTCACTAGGTTTTGTTGCCTCCCAAGCTGCTAATGCATCTTCCATAACTGAGTCCCCAGTCGCAGTGTAACGTGTTGCATTTGCAGTATACCAACCCTCTGTTTTGACAGGAGGGGCGTTCGTATTATTGGAAAGAAGGATGTCCCTATACAGCAATAATTGTCTTTGAACTTCAGGCTTCAATTCTGCTTCTGGCGCCCTTCCGGTTTTCAGGTCAGCAACTACCCAGCCGCTTAGGTTTCCAGATTCATCAACATCTGCAAATAACATATCCAATCGGCCCATCAGACGATTGTCGCTTGTCCTTAATTCACCCTCTACTGCAATAACTCTTGAAAGAAGACTCTTCCACAACGCAATTGTGGTTTTCAACGGGGTCACACCTGGTGCGCCGATGAATTCAAGGAGCATTTTGATTGCACCTCTTTGCATTCTCTTGGCCTTATCCCATTCTTTTTCTTTCCACATTGGTCGACGAGGGGTTGCTAGAAATATCTCTTTTTCTTCATTCCATCGGGTTTTGAGAAACCCTTCGGCCATATCTGGTAACCAATGTGTTTCATCCGATTTACGATTTGAAATATCCACTTGAAGAAGATCTTCGATTGAAGCGTGCACTGCAGTACCAAGGCTGGCAGCCATTCCGGCTTTACGGGGAAGTCTCTGCCTACTTAGCCAATACATTCGAGGACAGGTTTCGAATCGGTTCCATGCAGACGGTGAAAGTGTGTGCTTCCTTTCTTCGCCCATGTTCCGCTTAGAGACTTCACCTTCAAATTGCTTGGGATTGCAAATGAACAAGGTATGCGCGGGCATTATACGCAAAGTGGGGTGTCCTGATAACATGGAAGGGGCGAAGGTTTGGCTTGACAAAAGCATAGATATCGAGGATGCACTCGTGGTATGCTGTTTTCCAAGTGTAGGAATGGTATCTAGTGTAGTGGCTCATTTTTTGATTGATCACTTAGAATTGGAATTTGTGGGAGGAGTTGCTCACCCTAAATTACCTGCTATTTGTCTAATTCAAGATGGAGTGCCACTTCCGGCCATTAGAGCGTATTCTGGAAAGCCCGTCTGTAAAATCGAGGGCTGTGATAAGGTAGTTCTTCTAATGAGTGAATTGATTGTTCCAGACCCGCTAGTCCATGAAATCGTTAGTGAATTATTTGCATGGTCGAAAAATGAAAAGGCTGCTATGGGCGTCCTTATCGATGCCTTTGCCCGTAAGGGAATGAAGGGGGGGCTGCCTACTGAACCAATGGTTGAATACGAAGATACAGAAGCAATAGATGTTCTTGGTGTTGCAGCAACACCATTGATGAATGAGTTACTGGAAAAAATGGAGATTCCTCTTCTTGAACAGGGTGTTATCAAAGGAATGACCGGGGCAATGCTTAGCGAAGGTGCGAGTAGGGGTCGGAATATCATGAGTCTAATGGTAGAAGCCGATCCAAGATTCCCGGATGCTGGAGCCGCTGCAGTGATTATTGAACATCTAAACAAGATGTTGCCTGTAATCGATTTGGACCACGGCCCATTGTTAGAAGAAGCTAAGTTACTAGAAGAACAGATTCGTGGTATGATGGAAGGGGCTGAACCTGAAACTACCCCATCAACTAACTCTATGCTGTATGGCTGATTTGGCTATAATTACTATTCCTAGAATTATCAAAAGTATACTGGCCCATATTGGGAAAATCAGTACTGTTTCTTTGGGCACAAAAAAGAGTAGTGTCTCGTTTCTCGAATATTCACCGCCCATTCCAGCGGTAGTTAGCATAAGTCCTACTGAAATCATCCCGGTGCATGCGTGACGAATGTCGGCTTCGCCGCCCCATTTGCGCCTAACTAGCACTCCAATCGCTAATCCAGCTGATGTCATAGAGAGTAACACTTTGTTCGCCAGTAATGGATTATCAATTCCATCACCAGGTGCTGAATCAATACCTGTTAATATTGCAAATGGAGTTGCCAGTAATCCGCCGAGGAGAGCCCAGTGAGCCACTGCTTCTCTTGAAAGAGGTCCTTTTTGTAATAAACAAAGAAGGAATGCTACACCAGAAAGTGCGAACATACCAATGGTAAGTTCGGTAGAAATTACATGAAGTGTTGGTGATGAAATCATCAAACTGCACCTCCTTCTAAACTTTTGAGATGTTCATGTCCATAGTAATTCCATTGCTCCATCGTCCACCCCGCAGGCAATCCTTCTGGAGGAATAGGGGGTGCTTCGGTTACAGTCTCGGATGTTTGTGTAAATGTTAATTCTGGTATCGATGCTTCTACTGCGATTACCTGGTTTGTATTATCATATATTTTATCGATTAGTTCTTCTTTTGGCCTCTGAATCATTACCAAACTCGCTCCAAGTAAAAAGAGTGCAACCCCTTGAACATATAGTGATGTTTCGTCCACTGACCAACCAGGTAGTTGTGCGGTTAATCGGAACCATGGTGATGTTTGAGTAGGGCCCTCTCCTTCAAGAATTACTCTCCATTCTACTGTACCGGGGTTAACTGCAGCAGGTATCGTGAATTTGCCATCGGTGACCGGGATTATTGAAATCTCTGCGCCATTCTTTAGTTCGACTGTAGCGGATTCGGTATTCATAGTTTCAAGGGTGATTGTGGTTTCTTCTCCAATTAATCTCGAATTGATCGGTTTCCATTCAGGCGAAAGTTGTGGTAGATTCTCTGGTACTGTTAGGACCTGTACTTCGACAAAATCTGAAATACCACTCATGGCAATTCCACCTTCTTGGGAACCGTGTTGGACTGCTAAATACAATTCATATGACCCGGGTGAACTAGGTGCACGTAATGTCCAACTTCGATTTACCGAAGTTTGTGAGGAAAATGAATCCGAGATTTCTACATAATTGTTAACGCCGCCATTTGGATCTGTGATTACTTCCCATCCATCGTTAGCAGGTAAATCCTTAGCCCCATCCGAATTGATTAGTAGTGCCATCCCAACTAGATTATTTGAACTAACATCTACCCCTCCGACTGATGTAATAATTTCCATCAACAAACCTGCGTATATTTCATCAGGGAGTTCTATGCTAAGATTAGCAGAAGATACTCCGTTTGATGATGATGATGCGTGACAAGACCCTGCACAATCTCTTGAACGGATATCATCTCCTTTGCCACCAGGGTTTGCAGTGGATATTGTGGCTGATAATAACATCAATAGCAATACAATTCCAACTCGGATTCGCATTCAATCCCTCCTTGGGATAAATGAAAATGCTATACCGGTAATTCCAACGAGGAGTAGTACAATACTGAAAATTAATCCTGCAGTTTGACTAGGTCCCGGTGTTTCTGGAACAGAATTTGAGTTTAGTTCTACATTATCTGAAGAGGTTTCGCCATCCCATTGTATTTGTTGACCATCAACGATAGGCAATACGCTGTATGTATGCGCTCCAGACATCGTAGGCGCATGACGATAATTGGATGCAGATGTTGTATCGATTACTTCGCCATTGTGAACTATCGCCCATTCTTCGGCGTTTCCTTCCCAAGTAAGGACTACGTCGTTACCGTCTGCAGTCGCTTCCGTATTGGTTGCATAGGGTGGTACTAATCCAGTGAAAACCGCTGAGATGGTGTCACTTGCACCCATATCATCGATTACCTTTACCTGTATCTCCATTTGATTTGCAATCAATGTAGTAAATGTCATTCCTGTGTGCTTAATAGTGCCATCAACGCTCCATATTGCATTCACAATAGCGCCATCGCTATCAGTGGATTCGCTAGCTGAAAAGATAACTGATGTGCCTTGTACGAGGTCGGTTGGAGCTGTGATAATTGCTGTAGGTGCCGTGTTCGAAATTGTAAATTCTATTATTAGCACCACTCCATCATCCATGCCATCATTAGGAGTTATGAAGGCTGTCCAAATATCACCAGCGCCTAAGTTAGATGAAGGAATAATACTCTGATTATAATCCGTAGTAAATCCATTTCTCATCCACATCCAAGAGATTGTAACTGGGTCCTCATTGGCATCATCAGTTTGAATCAATGGGTCGATATCGCTCAAAGCATCTTGTATAATCGCACCCGCATAAGTTGCAATAGGTAACGAATTGGCAATAATTACTGTATCGGATATCGCAGATGAATAACTCAAAGCATCATCACTAACAGTTAGTGTAAGAGTGAGTACTTCTCCGTCTAATGACCATACTTCATTTGTAAAAAGAGTGTCTTCATCAGCATCTGTGGCTTCAAAGGTATAGGTTGCTTCGCTCTCAAAAAAGATTGAATCTTGATCAATACTAACGCTGGTAAGTACCGGTAGTGAGTTTTGGATATTTACTGAACTACTCTCCATCCATTCCGAATATGCTTCTCCATCGGTAACTCTGCATTTTACTGTCCAACTTTCTCCCTTACTGGTCTCTGAAGATGGCAGTACTGATGTGGTATAGGAAGTACCCGGCCATTCCCATTCGTATGTCAAAATGTCACCATCTACATCGTTTCCTAAAGAGGTTGCAACCAAATCGTCAAGAGTGGTATAAGGTCCTGTTAAAGAGACACTAGTCATAGTGGGAGCAGAATTATCGCTGCCAATTGTAACCTGTTGGGTGGTGAACCAAGCACTATCGATTTCTCCATCATTTACTTTGACTTTTGAGTACCAAACATCGCCATCTCTAATTGCTACAGATGGGATTGTAACATCATTATCAAATGCTGAAACTTTAGAACCACCAACATACCATTCAATTCCACTGACTGTTCGTATATCTCCGTCTGCATCAATTGATGTCCAATCAACTGTGAGATTGTTATTCTCGGTTGCCGGTGATGGTGTAATGGAAGCACTTTGAATAGATGGTATTGAATTGGCGATTACGAGATTAGAAGAATGGATTGGAGTGCCATCATCTATTCCATCGCTTGGAGTTACAGTGGCATTCCAAGATTCTCCTTTGGTCGTTAGAGAAAATGGAACTGTGGTTTGGTCGGTGCGTGAATTTTCCAAAACTCCATCTTTGTACCAATGTATTGTTGTGCCACTTTCACCATCACCATCTGGGTCTTGGTAAGAATATGTGAGAGATAGTGTGTCGGTTGTTACTGGACTTGATGGTGATAATTGTAGATTGGTGGCCGACGGCGCATTATTTGGAGCCGCTCCTGCTTCAGGGACTTGGTAACTTACTGAATCCCAATTATCGTTAGTATTGTAATTATTGCCATCTACTGCGTTTCCCCCTAGATCAAACGTAGCGATTCCCGCCCCTGTTGCTGGTGCTGTCCAATCTACGCTCCAACTGCGATAACTGTTAGTGGTATGAGTTGCACTTGTCCCACTGGAATCTACCTTGACTGACATAATACCCACTCCTCCGGTAGAAAGAGTTCCTGTGTTTACCTCCAAACTGAAGCCCCCGTTCGTTGACCCTGATACCCCTCCGGTGACTGATATTGACAGTGTATAGGCCTGCCCGGCTGTATAACTCGCAGGTTGTCCCGACATTGAAACTACTGCGTTGGTATTGCTGCCGTGACAGTAACCGCCCCCACAACCCGAACCCTGATTGAATATTCCATTACTATTTCCGGTAGAGAGTGGTGCCATTGATAATAACAGCAGCAGCACTAGTGAAAGTGGTAATAGTTTCTTTTTCATAATGGGGCTATTGCTCTACCTTTTTTATGTCCGTTGGTCATTGGTCATAATCAAATAACGTCTTAGGGCCGCTTTTGGGTTCTGTAAACTTACCAAAAAGTTCGTCTTCGGACCAAATTTCTAATCCGAATGATTCTGCTTTTGCTAATTTACTACCCGCTTTTTGCCCAGCGACTAAGACATCTAGGTTATTGCTTACGCTTCCAACTACTTTTCCACCGGCGTTCTTTATTGCTAGAGCAATTTCTTTTCTTGGCCGAGATAATGAACCAGTGATACAGAATGACTTGCCATCAAATATTCCACTTGATGCTTCGGATTCATTGGTAACGCTGATTATTGATGATAGTTCATCAATTAATGAACGCCTTTTTTTGATTCCTTCTCTGAAGATTGCAGCTACCTTTTCACCAATACCGTCGATTGTGGTCAACTCTTCATCAAGCCCTTCATCTGTCCATCGAAGGAGGTTTTCTAGTGAGGTGAAATGTTGGGAAATTGTTGTAGCAACCTCAGGCCCAATCCGCTCCATTCCAAGAGCGTGAAGGAACCTGGCTAAATTCAAAGTTCGTGTTTTTGCAAGTTCGTCTAGAGCATTATATGCGCTCTTATCACCCATACGTTCAAGGTTTGAGATTTGTGTATGGCTGAGGCGATATAAGTCGGCAATGGTTTCGACTATTCCTCTCTCCAATAGTGCTTCGATTAACTTCTCACCGATTCCATCCATCTCAAGAGTGCGGCACCAATATGTCAGCGACCTAGCAGTTCTAGCATCGCATTCTAAGGCGATACACCTGAGGAACGCTCCTTCCATGTTTAATTCTCGTCCACAGGCTGGACAAGCGTTTGGAATCTCGATTTTTGAAACTAATAATTCTCCAGTGAAGGCTGTACCATCTGCATGAAACCGGTTTTGGAGATCTTCTTTAGAGGCTGGGCCATGATTATCAATTATTTTTGGGATTACGTCTCCTCTTCGGGTAATTGTAACCCTGTCGCCTATTTTTACACCTAATCTTTGGACCTCGCCTACATTATGCAAAGTCACGTTTTCAACGGTAACTCCTCCAACCATTTGTGGAGCAATGCGTGCCACTGGCGTCACCGCCCCCGTCCTACCAGTTTGCCAATCGACGCCCAATAATACAGAATTTGCTTCTTGTGAGGGGAATTTCCAAGCCAATGCCCATCGCGGATGGTGCGCGGTCATTCCTAAATTTTCACGCTGTGATAGATTGTCTAATTTGAATACAATACCATCGATTTCAAATTTATATGAGGCTCTCTTAGTACCCCACTCTTGTGTAAACTCAATCATCTCTTTCTGAGGTTCTTCGGATTCAAAGATAGTCCATGGAGCGGGCTCAATTCCGGCATCTTGTAACCAAGAAAGTAGTTCACTATCATTTTGTATATCCGGAGATTCTTTTGGAAATTTAACATCGTATGCTTGGAAAATAAGATCTGAAGCATCAGCCTTTCCATCTCCGTGTTTTTGACGTAATGCACCCGAACATAGGTTGCGAGGATTTGGCGATATTTCGCGATATTTCTCTTCGAATGTTGCCAATGGCATTACAACTTCACCTCTCACATGACAATCGACTGCAACGTTGAGGCGTAATGGGACATTCGCCACCAGTTTGGCATTGAGTGTTACATCCTCTCCTCGCTCACCACTACCTCGTGTTGCTGCACGGTGAAGATTACCTGCTACATATTCTAACGATAATGCTGAGCCATCTAATTTTGGTTGGCCTAGGTATCTATTGCCTCCAAAGGTGGACTGGGTTACAAAATGAATTATGTCGTCATCTGAGACCCCTTTATCCAGTGACCTCATCGGAAACATATGCTCTATTTTTACAGTACCAGGTAAAGGCTCGGGGCCGACTTCATGTAACACGTCGTTACTCGGGTCTAATTCTTTCAATTCATCCCAAAGAGCATCGAATTCAGCATCACTAACCTCTGGAGCAGCGTGATTGTAATACAATTCGCGGTGATATCTGACCGCATCGGCCAAATGTTGGATTCGCTCCGCCCCGGCCATGATTATTCACCAACGCCATAGGGTATGAACTTCACGAAAATTGTAAACCAAGAAGTTCGAAATCAGCCAATGGGCAACGTGTCATTATCGCATCGGAAAGTATGCGAATATGAATCTCAGCGACTACGTGAACTGTAGATTGAAACATATGCCCAGCGTGGACATTGTTGTCATCATCTGACCAGCAACAATGAATGTGAGTAAAAGCCGCACCATCTTGTGTTCTTGCAATGTTGCCTGATAAACTTACTAATTCTGACGGGGCGTCAAGGGGTCTACGTTGATACACTCCTTCTTGGTTCATGTACCCATATTTATTGTCTCGAGTGCGCCCGATTCCACTTGTAATTGCTGCAGCATCAAATCCTACTTCGTCTGCTAGACTTTGTAATGAAGCATGGATTTCTTCATTTGGATCGATTCTTACAAACAGGTCTTCGCCACTTCGTGTCCATTCCATGTAATAAGGCTCTAAACGCCACCTGATTAGGGTTCGCTTGAAAAATCAGAACAAATAATCTAATTTTGACGATTTTAGAAAAGCGAGCATTCTCATAATCCATGCCGCTAGCAGGTCTATGAGTGAGGTGGGTCCATTCAAGCGTTTGCTGGGGTATATGTCCCCTCATCGGGCCACTATTCGCTTGGCTGCATTGTGTTCTGTTCTGAACAAAATCTGGGATTTGGCGCCTCCATTACTGATTGGCTTAGCTGTTGATGTTGTTGTAGAGCGGGAGGATTCGTTTCTGGCTGGCTTTGGAGTCGCCGATCCGTGGCATCAACTGATATTTCTCTCAGTCCTAACTTTCTTTATCTGGGGACTTGAATCGTTATTCGAATATTTCTATGGGATATTATGGAGAAATTTAGCTCAAACCGTACAACATGAATTACGCTTGGAGACTTTTGCCCATGTCCAAGAACAAGGAATGGGGTGGTTCGATGAAAGACAAAAAGGAGATATTTTGGCGATTCTAAATGATGATGTGAATCAACTTGAGCGGTTTTTAGACAAGGGTGCTAATGACCTCCTTCAGGTCAGTACTACTGTGATAGTAGTCGGGGCGGTATTCTTGGCGATTTCATGGAAGGTCGCACTATTTGCTGTCCTTCCGATTCCTGTTATTATCTGGGGGTCGTTCCTATATCAGCGCAGTCTTGAACCTCGATATGCAGAGGTTCGAAACACCGCTGGAAAATTAAATGCATTATTGGAAAATGACCTCTCGGGCATGTCTACAATTCAATCATTTACTGCAGAGAGCAGAGAACTTGAGCGCGTAGAAGATTTGAGTAACAAATACCGTGATGCAAACAAGAAAGCCATCAAACTTTCAGTTGCATTTGTGCCAATGATACGAATGGCGATTCTATGTGGTTTTACAGCGACACTATTGCTCGGCGGTTGGATTACGCTTGAAGGCGGGCTCGCTATTGGTGCTTATTCGGTATTGGTTTTCATGACGCAAAGATTGCTGTGGCCATTAACTCGTCTTGGAGAAACTTTCGACCTATACCAAAGAGCAATGGCGTCATCTACTAGAGTTCTGAATGTGTTAACATCCCCTACAGAGATAATACAAGGAGATTACAATCCTAGACAAAACGATATTGAAGATTCTAATATTAGTTTCAAAGGTGTCCATTTTGCTTATACTGGACGCGACAAGGTGTTTGATGGTCTTGATTTATCGATATTATCTGGGAAAACAACTGGCGTGGTTGGAGTGACCGGTTCAGGAAAAACAACTCTTGTCAGGTTACTATTACGCTTTGCAGAACCCGATGAAGGTAGCATTGAATGGGCGGGGGGCGTCTTGCCAGAATGGAACCTGAATCGCCTGCGCTCTTCAATCGCATTAGTGGATCAGCACATTACACTATTTCCAACTACAATCCTTGAGAATATTCGATATGGAAATCCCGATGCGAGCGATGCCGATGTGAAGGCGGCAGGTGCTGTGGCTGAAGCATCGAGCTTTATCGAGGAATTACCCGAACGTTGGGCCACACTTGTTGGCGAAGGTGGTCATCGTTTATCTGGTGGCCAGCGCCAAAGATTGGCTATTGCTCGGGCTGTTTTGAAAAATGCGCCTTTACTGGTTTTAGATGAAGCAACGTCTGCGGTTGACAATGAGACTGAAGCCGCTTTACAACGCTCAATCAGCAAGGTGTCGAAGAACCGTACGACCGTAATTATTGCTCATCGCCTATCTACAATTCGTAATGCTGACAGAATTTTAGTTCTTGAAAAGGGAGAAATTATTGAAGATGGTACCCATGAAGAGTTAGTATCTAATTCAGGAACTTATGCTCGATTGTGGGCTGTTCAAACCGGTGAATTAGAGTCTTTTGAATAGTGAACTTATTCTTCTTCACTCAAAATGGAATTTATTCTTTCAAGTGCTATTGTTAGTTCGCTTCTTTCTCCTCCCAGGGGCAATGGTCCAAACGGACCCCATCCTTTACGGAGTAACATGATGCGTTTCCTTGGTTGCTTCTTTGCAAGTTTAAGACGATTCCATTCATACCTTTGACCATCTGCAAAGAGATGGGTTGCTGTTATGGCATACCTCTTGGGAATTAATAATGAAATAAGGTGTATTGCTAGCAAAATATCCCAAATCCAAACCCAAATAATTGGCGTATCAGATAGCTCTGCAAGCATCCATGGCAATACCATCATGGCGCCCATTGTCATCAAGTTAGCCCATTGGCGAGAGACCTCTTGGGATTGATTGGACTCCCAGGCATAACCTGCATTGGGCAATTCTCCAAGTGTTGGAATATCTACTCGCTGGCGACCAAGCCACCATGCATCCCATGCAACTATAATTCCCAATAGCCCAACACAAAACTGAGCCATCGCTTCTGGGTCAGGTAGAGTGTTTGCGAGTGCAGCCATCACTCCACTTCCTGCTCTTTGCGCATTAGCATAAATGCTGCTGCGGCAAGGAACAGGCCAACGAAGATGATTATGGTAATCGGGCTACTACTAGAATCACCATCGGATTCTTGTCCTTCGGATGTATCTGGAATTCCATCTCCATCATCGTCTGGATCAACGGTAAGCCAAGTTGTAACTCCGGGCGGGCAATGCATATTGTCAGGTTGGCCATCGCTATCTGTGTCCATGCTAGCACAGGGATCTGTGGGCCATGGATCTCTAATGTCTAGAACTCCATCGTTATCATCATTGGTATCATAAACATCAGGGCCACAATTCACGTTCTCTTCTTTATCGAACCAGGTTTCGATATTGCATGTTCCAATCCAATCTCCATCCGAATCAAGTAATGTAATTGTGAATGAACTCGATGCACTAGACATCGCACCTTGTGTATCTGTTACTTCCAAAGTAAGGACATATGTTCCCGCTTGGAGATCTGTGATATTATTCCATTCGCCAGATAATTGTTGCATTTCGGTTTGGCCAACTGTAACTCGCCATATGATTTGTAACTCGCTGTTAGAATCTAGGTCATCGCTGATAATGGCCCTGATTTCTATTGGTAATGTTTCCATTATAGTGAAACCATCATCTGGAGCGATTATATCGATACTTGGTGCTTGATTACTGACCATATTTATTTGGATTATTTCATCTCCAGTTGGGCCAAAGGAATACTGTTCGTTACTGTCTGGCAAATTTTCTGCTGTTGCTACAATTGTAACTATGCTAACTGCTTCGATACCCGCATCGTTAACCGTAGTATGTGGAATCGCAATTTGGACACTGCTGCCAAACGTAGTTTCTGACCAGCTCTCTCCAACTGAAAGTTCGAGATTTACGTCGACTGAAGATGCTCCTAAGCGTACGTCTAGGATGTGTGTTGTCCACATTATTATTTCTCCAAATGTTGTTGATTGGGACGTTGGCATTACATCGAAGAGATTTGCCATTGCTGAGTTCATATCCACCGAACCGTTTAGAATTCCACCATGGATTACTATGTTGTTTCCATCACTAGAAATTGCCACCATCGATTCGATGCTAACATCATTTAATTCCATTGCAGCAGATTCGCCATCGGTGTGTAAATCGATTCCTTTTGTACAAGATGTAATCGATGAATCACTGATGGTAAGAGGTGAAGATGCTCTGCCGTGGTGAGAAGTAACTCCAATGCCACTTCCACCACAGTTGATTGTTAAATGAGAGATACTACCTGCCGTATTTTCGAAATCGATTGCTGGTGCTCCATTAATTACCGCTCCATCAATATTTATCTCACGGTTATCTGAACCATTTATTGATGTGAGAGACAAATCTGACATCATAAATCCATCTAAATTATTGAAATGTAAGTCGGCTCCATTCAAGTCGTTCATTTCGCCTGTGACTCCGCCAAGGTCGACCTTTTCTGTAACGGTTAATCCATCGATAGAAAGAGGGAGGCTACGAGCCCAAAGGGAATCTGTTGCACAGGTTTGCATTGTTACTTGTTGCATTGATAATTCCGCTGTTCCTTGTGCTTCAATACAGTAAGAAGCGGAATCTGAAAGTGTGGTAGAAACAATTTGCAGGGTACCTTCAGCAGAATTGGTCATGCGAATCAGAGGTTCTGCTCCACTAGAACGAGAAAGTAAACCGTCGCTCAGAATAATATCTGCATGACCACTCATGGTCAAGACTGGTGAGCCTTCTACTAAACTTGTACCAAGTAATGAAGCGGTTGTTTCAACGCTATCTCCAACAATCAAACCACCCCATCTTGCCCCTCCACCCATAGATGAAATTGTAGAATACCCTGATTCAAATGTACCCTCTACTGTGATTGCTATTCCATCAGCAACACGCAATGAAACACCATCGTTTATTGTCATAGTCTGGCTTTGTGGGACCACGAGGTTGCTCGATAGATAGTAAGGGCTCCATGCCTTCTCAAGGATAAGCCATTCAGATAAAGTTCCCCCTGAAATTGTAGAAGCGATGAAAGTATGTTGCTTAGATGCTGATGTATCCCAGGCCATTAGGTCTGAAATTGAGCCCAGTTGCATTGTTACCTGCGTTAGGCCAGCAGTTGTGGTTCCGCTCGAGTCAACTCTTAACGCGGTTGTTGATTTGCTAGCTTTACCATCTGCGTCTGTAGAAACGCTTTGTCCTTGAACTGTGATTGATGCGCCTTGAACGGCAATACCCTTGTCGAGAACTGTTACTTCAAGAGTGTTGACTATCTCGAAAATCGCTCCAGTGCCAACGGTTACATCTCCTGAAACCCCTCCTGTATGAATTGTAACTTTGCATGAATTATCTAGATGAATATCTCCTACGATGTTGAGATTTGGTACCTCTTGAGAAACAATTGGACATGAGGTCCACAGTACATCCCCGATGATAGTAAGATTTTCCTCACCAGTGTATCCATCATTTAATCCACCACCTGAAGAGATGACATCTCCTTCAAATTGAGAGTTAGTTCCTGAGAAATCACCATTATAGTCGATGGTAAGCGTAGATCCATTCTGTAACTGAAGAGTGGTATCTTGCAAAATTAATTCAGCATTCGATGGAATTGTAATATTGCCACCTGCTATGTGTGGGCTACCGTCTTCGGTTGGGCCAAGAACCACTACGGTCCCTCCTGCTAGTACCCAGTCGCCTTGAGGCATTAATGGGATTTGGATTGTATGAACTCCTCCTTGTACTCCAATTGGACTAGAAAGAGCGCCTATGCCAGAAAAGGTTGCGGTGACCTGCGACCCTGATTCGCTAACTGGAAGTATATCTTCGCCATTTGAAGCAGTTCCGCTAAATCCTAGAACTTCCCAATCTGCATCTACTGAGTTTCCAGTTAGGTCTTCGAATGATATCGTCATCTCCCACAAACGATAATTTGCAACAGTATCAATCAACAATGTTTGACTTGTTCCGTAATGCAGAGTTCCGTCTCCAGTAGTATCTGAATTAAGATTTCCAATTGAAGACAAAGACCAAACAATTGCTTCGGATGAAGAGTCTATTTCCCCTCCATCTTCATGATATGACATAGCCCATGTTCTAAGAACTGCTGTAGATGACATCAATACCAGTCCGCTATCTGCAAGTCTTGTTTCCAAAGCATCGGTAACGGTAATCATTGAAGATGATGCAGATAGTCCCTGTTCGCTGGAATCTAGAAGGGTCAAATCTTCTGCTGTAAGAATGGATTCATGAACTGATAACCCATTTGCAAACCCGTTTACCGCAATTTCTTCGGCATTGATTTCACACCACCATGCTTCAATTCCAGTGCTACCACTTTCGAATTGATTGAATGGCATATTCACTTCCAACTCTGAGAACGTATGGATTCCCTGAAGAATATCAATTCCCATTTCACCTCCACTAGAGATGTTAACCACTACATTATGCAAAGTGGTTGCTGAAATTCCTGAGAATGAAAATCCCTTTCTATCCGAAGTAAATGTAGAATCTGAAATTGAGAGAGTTCCTGTGCCACTCGCTTTCAATGCTGTATCGGTAGATGCAATATCAGATGAATCAATTATGTAATCGCCACTTCCTGCTAAATTCATACCAATCCATGGTGCATTAAATGTTGATTGTTGGGCCGAAAATTGCCCAGTCAAAGCAATATTGGAAAGTGTAACTGTGCCCGAGGTTCGAATGTCAATCGGGGTCTCGCCACTATCTGCATCAAAGACTACATCTGAGATTGTCAAGTCGCCTGCTGTCCATGAATTAACTAATCTTTCACCGCTCATGTCAATATTAGACAAAGTGAATCCAGAGGCATCCATCGATACAATGGCGTTTGCAGAATGACCTATCATCCCATCAACATCTCCAGTAACGCCTGTGGAGATACTAACTCCGTTTCCTATACCTGAAACAAAGTTGAGTGTTGAAACATCGGCAGTTCCTCCTGTAAGTGACAGCCCTGTCCCTACATCTGTAAAGTCAGCGCCGGCTAAGGTGAGGTCTCCGCTGGATAGAATACCTCCGCTCATGTCACTAAATGTGGAATCCGAAATATCTGCAACTCCAGTGACTCTTATTCCGTCATGGTCGATATGTGCAGAAGATATCTCACTGATTGTTGCAGATCCTGCCACTTCTAGTCCGATTAAACAATCCTCTAGTACCAACCCTGTAGCTGTCAAGGTCCCGTCGACAATAAGGCATGACTTCGCATTCGAAATTGTAATGTTGTCCAAAGTTGCTACACCTATCGAAGAAATGGTCAAAGCATCCCAAACTCCAGCGTTATGAGACCCCTGGCCTGTTGTTTGAATTGACGACATTATTGTTGCATTGTTTCCAACAAGAGTACCTTCAACTTCTAGCCAAAAGTTCTGCATATCGATAGTCGCACCCGGTTTTAGAGTCAAAGTTGTTCCATGGCTAACAGTATAATTTCCTGTCATCACGTAATTTCCAGAAATCTCTACATCTTGTGTAGTGACTGTATCACTAGCCATTACTGAGGCTACAGAGGTCATTATTAGGAGGGTTACCAACACTGCCGCGCGGATTTTCATAGTTGCTGGTAATACTCATCTACCATCAACTCATTGCCTTCGAGTCTCCTACGGAGACTCAGTATGAGTTGGATTCAAACATCCATCCCAGATGGGCCTGCCCAGATTTGAACTGGGGTCTGACGGCCCCCAGCCGCCAAGTATAGGCCAAGCTAACCCACAGGCCCTTTGCTTGGGAATTAGATAGTCAATTTTTGCTAACTCATTGGCGAGGTGCACTGAAAGGTGCAACCTCATCGATTAGTTCAATGTGTGAGACAAACATTCTTCGGCAACAATAACGATCAAGTCCGACTTCATCGAGAGCCGTCATGATATCGCTACCTGCGTCTTTCTTTTCATTGAACTCTTCCCACTTGTGGGCGATAATACCGCCACAGCTGAAACAACGTACTGGAATAATCATCTAAATCACCTATAGGATTTCTGCTTCTTTCGGCGAGCACCGCGACCGAGTTGATGCTTAGCTTCCTTACGACGAGGATCGTTGACCAATAGGCTGCGGTCGAAGCGCAGGTATTCGTCACGAAGTTCCTCATCAAGGCCTTCAGCACCACCATTGTAGTGAACGAGTCCACGAGCAATTGCTGTTCTAATCGCATCTGTTTGACCCATAATTCCACCACCGTGGGTTAGGATGTTGATATCCACCTTTGCAAGGCGTTTCATTGCATCAGCAATAATTAGCGGCTCCATGGCCTTACGGCGAGATAGAGCAGGTTGTAGAATTTCGATAGGTTCGCTATTAACACGAACTCTTCCTTTGCCAGCCTTTACGGTGGCACGTGCAACTGCAGTCTTACGCTTACCTGATGTACGTGCTACTTTCTTTTGCTTACGAGCCATCACTGCTCACCTCCATTCCAACGGTGTGCTGGTGCGCCGAGGTTGGCGCTGATGTCTCCCAAACGAACGAATCGCTGTGGAAGGGCTCGGCGAATCTTGCTGTCATCGCCAGCTTCGTGTCCTTCAGGAAGATCTCCTGAAAGATGGCTAGGGCAACCGATTTCAACACGTAGATTACGTAGGGCTCGGCGGCCGCTGCTCTTTGCCTGGTATGGCAACATACCCCTGACAGTTCTCTTCAGAATCATATCAGGCATACGTGGGAAAAATGGTCCCTTACGAGCATGGTTTAGTGCGTACTTGTCATGGTATGTTGAAAATACTGATGTTGGCTTGCCGGAAACGACTGCCTTCTCTGAATTTACAATGACCACTTGATCGCTGTTACCAGCACGTGTGCTCTTCAGAAGAAGGTCTGCAACTGTGCTAGCCAGACGACCTAGGACTAATCCGTCAGCGTCATAGACGTATGTAGTGCTATCAGCCAAGGATGTACACCCCCGATCCCTTTGGGTTTTCGTTCATTAAATCAGCAAGCGAGAGGACACGTCCTCCAGCTGCTTCGATCTTCTCACGGGCTCCAGCGCTGATACTGTATGCGGCGACGTCGTGCTTGGACGAAACCTCTCCGCTGCCGAGCAACTTGCCTGGAACGAGGACTGTTACGCCCTCGGGGCAGTGGCGGCTCAAGCGGCTAAGGTTTGGTTGTGCCCAGTTACTACGGCTCTTAGAAAGACGTAGTGCGACATCTCGCCACAAAGGTGCGCCGGTCTCGCGAGACTGTGCCTTCAAATCGCCGATTAGACCGACTAAATTTGGGTTTGTCTTGCTTACAGGTTTACTCATATGACTCCCTCGATGCTTTAGAAGCAAGTCGCCGACCGACCGCCCTGTTATGAAGCCACCGACGCGCACAATTGGTGTTTCGCGCCGAGGTGCTGCGTTTTAAGGAATTCATTCATTGATAATTTCGCCCTTGGCATCGAGTACAGGGACAAATAATCCTGCTGCTTTAACTTGCACCAAAATGTCATTGTGTAGTGTGTCTGAAAAGGCATCAAATGCTTGCAGATTTGTGATTGATGCCACATCTGTCAACTGGTCGATTAAGTGATTTAGAACACAAGATACTCCGTATGCTTGTCCAACTCTAAATGCATGGTCGGGGCCGCCGACTTGCTCATCTTCAATTTTCAGTCGTAGCATCACTTGTTGTGAATATGCCACAAGGGCTCCGTATATTACTTCCATAATTTGTGCTGCTTCCACATCATGCAGTAGGCCTTGCGCATTTGCAAGTGCTGCTTTTACAGCATTACCGTATGTTATGTGTGCGCCAACAGTATCACCATCTTCTTGGATCATTGCTTGATCAAGGAGGGTTTTCCAATCGCTCATGGTACTGCCACGAGCATATGGCACATCAAACCTGCGACGCCAATAGGGCAAAGCGGGGATTCTGCCCCCGCTTTGCCTTCAGCCGTAATCAATCAACTTCAAATCTTGAAATTAGATTGTTCTTCGCCTTCATCAAGACCTGCTTGACGAACGGTTCCATCAGCCGCAACAAATTCTCCAGCCTTGGTCAGACCACCGTATAGCTTAGCATCATGTTGCTCGCCTCTAGTAATCATTCCACCATCTCCAAGAGCGATTGAAAGGCTCTGGGTGATTGCGTTGAGAGTTGCGATTGCACTGTCACGATGGCTTGGACCGATTTCGTGGTCCGAGTAACGTGCTTCCTCGAAGATTGCTATGAATCCATCAAGTTGGTCAGCCGGCACCATGTGGAATGCTCCACGCACCGCACTTTCGAATTCACGTGTTGTCTCGTAGACCTTCTTCATGAATCCATGTCTGCGGAAGTGCTTGACCAGTTGCTTGTAACAGTCAAAGATGATCGCAATGTACTCGTTTGCAGCTTGTAGTTGCATCATAGTATCGGTTAGTATACCGCGTAATGCTTCGACTTGGCGCCTTGCAACTACACGTTGGTAGTACATTACTCCAGCAATAGCAGCACCAAGAAGAACTATGATTAGAGCCATTATCGTACTTGGAGTGAATATTCCTTCACTTTGGTCTACAATTGATGATTTCTCATAGTGTATCTCGTGGGTTATATTATCACTTGATTCGGCAAAGAATGTCGAGCCAGGGTAATATGCCTTGATTCTCCAATCTCCAACACAAGCTTCTCCTGCACATGTTTTTGCAGAAAACGTCCAATCAAAGGAAGCAATACCTTGTTCGTTTGTATACGACTCGTTGCGTCCTTCAACAACCCATTCCATAGCATCGGAATCCCAATACTCTCGGATGAAGAATATCTCTTCGTTTTCAACAGCCAAATCAAGGCGGTCGCGCAATAGTGCAACTTCTCCAAAGACATTGTCGTTGGTATCCAGCCCGTTGTTGTTAACATGAGACCAAGAGGTCTTCACTTGAATGTCAACACGGCTACGAACAAGAACTACGATATCCATGTGTGAACCGTTCAGTACGTTGCTAGTATCCTTATCACAGCCACCTGGAACATTGACTTCTGGTTCGAAGGATACCCGAAGTAGTCTGAACCCTTCGAGTTCTCCACCAGTAGTTTCAACTCCCTTTAGACCAGGGTTTTGACTTGGATCGCCACTAAACCATTCGACCATTCCATCGGATTCTCTTGTATTGATACTAGAGAGTGGACGTACGTTCTTCTGTGGGTCAAGGTAGATGTTCAAACACTTTCCACCAACATACTGCCCGTTCGATTGTGTAAGGATTGCATCGATATGGAAACTCTCCTTTAGATACAATACTGGGAATGCAGTTCCATTGTTTGGTGCAACAAACGTTTCTACGCTAGACTTGAACGGTCCGACTTCGGCAATTTGTAGTGTTGAATTACTAAAAACATCGAACTCGGTCTGAACTGTCTTGTTCTGGTAACGGTATGCATCGTTGTTGTCCCATGCAGAATAGGTTACTGAAACACGAGCGGTTCCTGCCATTACATCTGATAGCGGGCATGTGATTGCGAATCTACCATTAATGTCAGTGATTCCATTGTAACATGCCACTGGTCCAGCTGGGCTATTTACCATCTCATAGTTAACACGAACATTTCTGAATGTTAGATTGGTATCCAACTCATCTGTTAATTGTCCGGTAACAACCATTGGCTTAGGCACAACTTCCCCGGTCAATGGGTCGATTTCGCTTGTGTAAACAATCTGGTCATCTACATCCAAACTTGTGCGACCGATTAATGAGAAACCGTTTGCATTGTAAGCCATTTGAATACGGAAATGGTCATTTCCGATTAGGTCGACACATGGGTCCCATTTACCTTGCATGGACAGGTATTCAACTTCCAAGTTATCACAGCCTTCGTTAGGAAGGGTTTCGCGGAATCGCAAGTAAACCGATACTGGTCCAAATCCATCTGGTAAGAAACTGTCAGGGTCTTGGCGCAATAACTCTGGAGATAGTGGGGCGACGTTCGCCTTCATACATCCAATCGCTTCAGCGTCGTCGAGTTGCCCATTACCGTTTGAGTCACGGTCAGGGATGCCATCGTTATTGCCATCATAGAAGCACAAATGACTTCCATCTGGTTGAGGCTCTGGTAGTGAAACTAAACCAGCATTTGGAGCGAGTGTTGCTACAACCTGCCTGTGCATGACTCCATCGAAATCAAGCCCTTCGTAGATAACATCCACGAGGCCGCCGTTCGGAGTTGATGCTCCGCTAAGTTCACGGCCACCTGAATCTCTAACAGTTGCTGTTTTGTTATCATCAGTAACTTGTGCGGTGAAATCCCAACGATCACCAGATTGTCTGATATTTGGATCTGAGGAAATTACATTGACGTAAGTTCTAGAAACAACCCACACATTCTGGCTATCCACATTACCCTTCATCAGTAATTCGCCATCATACTCAAATTGTAACGAGTAATTACCCAGTGAATCTTCTGGATTAATATCGAAAGGTATGGCAAATGTGCCCATGTCATCAGTATAATTCACTCCGCTTCTACCATCATAAGACCAAGTCCAGGTCACTGGAACTTGACGAAGTGGTTGTAAGGAATTGTCCAACAATCTAGCTTCAATAATAGTTGTAGTGTTACGATATAAGCGTGGAACACTGGTCATTTGGAACTGAGTAGTACCTACTACTGAAACGTTGATGTATGCGCCAGTTGCCGCAAGATTGGTCGAATTTCCAGTGAAATAGTATGCATTGTTAGTAAAATCAACACGTACGCCATATGTTCCTGCCGCGTATTGGCTGAACCAGGTCCAGTTATACTCGAAGGTCGCTTCGCCATTTTTCATTACAGGACGCTGTGTATAGGCGGTTTCCTGACTACCCATAAATTGTCCATTATGGTCAATATCAATTTGTAGAGCGATTGGATCTTGGTCCCATGCATCATTTGTACGGTTGGTAACAGTTCCACGTACTCCAAATGCTTCACCAGTATTCATCTCAGGAACGATTTCACATCGTACTGGACTTGATGGGTCTGTTGGGTCGACTTGTCCACACGGTGGCAAATCTCCATCTCCACCGTTAACGAGTGAAATGAACCAGTGGGTGCCATTAACTTCCAAGAAGTTTCTCAAATTGATTGCTTCACCCGGTAGGTTTTCCGGAGTACCATCCCATAGACTTGGATAAGGTCTCAATACCTTAGCATCATCATAACTAACTCCAGCAGCGTTGAGTGCTTGCTGGTGGAAGAGTGTTGCCCAGTTTCCGAATGTTCCATCGCCATTGTTGATTGTCCCATCCCAATAGTATACTGCAGAGAGGCCGCTAACGATCATTTCGCCTTCGATATTCATGCGGTGCATGACACGTACAGGGAATGGATCGGAAGTATCGCCGTGTAAGTAAGGGAATGGCCATTCGCTAGCAAGACCGGGTATTACCGAGGCTAAAATCTCAATATCTCCAGCTGGTAAACTGGTATTGGTATATTCATAACGAAGCGGATCGCCTTGAGCGTCGACCAATACGTCATGGGTTTTGGTCAGATCGTTCCAAACGATTTCCTCGTAGGCTCCGGGAAGTTGTCCCACGCCATTGTCTAAAGTCGAATTCCACCGTACTTGTTTCCAAGTACCATTAGCACCAAGGTTTTGAACGAATGTTAGTGAAGCCCATCCGTCATCATCGGTTCTGTATCCGTTATTATCGAATCCAGTAAAGTTAGATGGATTGGTTCTGTTGCCGAAAAGACCACCGGTGATTTCGAAACTAATCGGTGAGTTCTTGATACGGTTATCATACAATCCACGGGCCCAGTCAGCGGCATAATGGGATTTGAAATCTAACCAGAATGGCTGCTCGTCACTTCTGAAGTAAGTCCATGCAGAATAATCAACGGTCATGTTTGCTTCACAGCCCACATAGTAAGATTGTGATTCATTTCCATTGAATGCAAACATTTCAGTAACTTCCGCATATACACGGTATGTTGTGTTATCTCCAACCACTAAATCCTCCGGATATAGGAACTGACCAACTGTGAAATTGCCCCACGTGTTTGTGATAACGTCGATGGTTTCGATCGCAGTAGTGTTATTTCCAGTCCACTCAATATGAACCTGGACAGGTAACCCGGCTGCTGCTTCAAGTGTTGAAGATATAGGATTCAACCAATCGACGTGGCCACGGAATATTGCCGGGCTTTGTGCATCTAGCCAAAGTGTATCTGGCATATCTAAAGTAATGAAAGTCGGAGCCTTATCATCTGCATCTAGGACACAGTCATTGTCGTGGTCCCAGTCGCTTGATTGCGCACCTCCGTAACAAAGGTCTGAGATGTATGTCTCTTCCAGATGGTCCCAATCGTTATCCTCACGTGAATCATTATCGTCATCGTTATCGATTACGTCTGGTCCTGTCGAAGGATCTAATGGATTTGCAATACCCAGACCCCCTCCGAAGTCATCGTGGTCCCATGGGTTTGTAGATTCGGTATCGAAGCGGAGAGGCCATAGTAGAACTTCGTCTATATCTTGCATTCCGTCTTCATCATCATCTTTATCCAAATCATCCCGGAGACCGTCGTTGTCGTGGTCGTACGGTGCTGTAATTGAAACTGCAGCTTCAACTAGGTTTGCAATTCCATCGCCGTCATAGTCATCGTCTTTCCAGTCTACAATTCCATCGTTATCGTGATCGAACGGATGCTGTTCTTCGCCAGAGAAACATCCCGGCTGTAATTCTTGTTGAACATCCATCACTCCATTGTTGTCATCGTCAGGATCTTCGGAATCTGGAACTCCATCATTATCATTATCTACGTCATAGAATTTCGGTGCTTTCAGGCCTTGACTCATGACTCCGCGGTCCCAAACTGCTTGGAACCATCCATCGCCATCAACATCCTGGTCATTTCCGTCATCGTCCTGATCGTCACAGTTTAATCCAGTGAAGAACTCAGTGCCATAGTCTTGGTCTACGTCATCATCTAAGTCATCGTTAGTATCGACTTCAAAGAAATCCCAAACACCGTCGTTGTCGTCATCAACATCGTTCCAGTCGTAAATATTGTCGTAGTCTTCATCGAGATCAACTGTGTTGTTAGTAAAGTCCCCATCTACATCTCCGTCTTCGGAATTGTGAAGCAGATCTGCTCCTAGTTCATCAGGGAACCCTACCGTGTCTGCTACTGCAGTGTCGTCAAAGTTCCACTGCCAAATACCAGTTAGTAGTCCCATCCAAGTAATGAATGCATCACGATTATCTTTGATTTGAGTATATGAAATCGCACTCTCAACGTCTCCGTCTCCTCCGAAATCATAGTGCCAACATCCGCCTTGAGCACCAGGTGTACACGCCCATGTGTTCTTTCCACCTGCTCCTTGGTCGAATGCTGCATCTGCTCTAGTTGAATATGGTGAACCGAATTGTGCATTGGTTCCAGTAAGTGGCATTTGGTACGCTATTGCGTAAGCGTAACCGCATGTCCAACCTGTGCCCAATTGGCCAACCGTCATACCACACTGAGTCAGGTCCATTGAACCGCCCATTTTCAAATCGTTAACATCCAATAGACCGTCATTTCCTTCGTCTTGGTCCCACCAATCTGGCATACCATCTGCATCTTGGTCGGTATCTAATCCATTGATTAGAGAATCTCCATCTGCATCAACGTCCCATTCATTACCTCCATTGTAAGAAGACCATCGGGTGAACAAGAACCAGTAAAACTCTGGAACTTCCCCTCCTTGTTGCGATGATGGGTCATATCCGTTGTAGTTTAGATAAACGTCTGCGAATGGGTTTGCATTCCAAACGAGGTTCCAATAGTTGTCAGTGTTATCTGCGTAATCTTGATTGTCAGCACTACCATCAAGGTCGGCGCCGTCTCCAAGTGGATAATATGGTGTTGCGAATGAATCTGTACCGTCGTAGTCAACAATTCCACAATTTCCATCATCTGGATCGTATAAATCAGTTAGACCATCATTGTCGTCATCCCAATCGATGTCGTTGGATAAACCATCACCATCGATATCCGAATCGACATCGTTTGGCCCGTCGTCTCTGTATTTACTTCCATTTATTTGGTGTAAAAGAGCGTCGTTGTCAAAGTCACAATCCCAGTCGATGTCCAGCATGTCAATAATTCCGTCACCGTCGTCATCTACATCGTCCCAGTTAGAGATACCATCGCCATCCCAGTCATTGAATTGTGCAAAGGATGCTCTTCGTGACATACACCTTGGGTCGGGGTTTTGTGGATTTGGATTAGATTGAGAGGTACATGTTGCAATCCAAGCTTCAGAATTCTTATCCAATGGGAATGAGTCGTTTTCGTTTTCGATTTGGTCGTCATCCATGTCGTATGGGAAATCGAGTGACGAGCCTTGTGTCTGGAAAAAGTCATCAGGAGTTGGTGTACCGCCCATGTCAGGGTCTAACCAATCCCAAATAGCGTTATAATTCTGGTCGAATGGCCTGAATCTATCGTCGTCAAGGTCTGCGTCATAATCCATTTCACAATCATGCCCAGGTGTGTTGTCTGTATCGGCACCAGGGGTTTGGTAAGGAGTTGAGTTGAGCCCGGTATAATCATTCAAACCGTCGCCATTAGTATCTATATTTGTACAAGTATCTGGTATACCATCGTTATCGTCATCTGGGTCGTACATATCGAGTAGGCCATCATTATCATCATCAGTATCAGCTGAATCTGGAGTTCCATCGTCGTCGTTATCAGGGTCGATAAAGTTTGGAATTCCGTCGCCATCCAAATCTCCGTCAACAATGTTGGTGAAGGCAGGGGTTCCTGCTGCGCCATCTCCTGTCGTTCCACCTGCAAAGTCGAATTCGTCGTTAGCATCGACCTTTGCTGCCTGTAAATCTACAAAGTTAACACCAGCAGAGTATTGTCTGTATTGGTTGAAGGTCCATGGTTCATAATCATCGAACATATTTCCGCTAACATCCATTGCACCTGTGACGCTAGCGTCGTATGGATTAGCATCATTCCAATCGATTACTCCGTCGTTATCATCATCGTTGTCAAAGTAATCTTGGACTCCATCGCTATCGAAATCACAAGGCCACTTGAATTGGTCAATTCGTGCATCGTTATCGTCATCTTCGTCATAGCGGCCTGCACCTGAACCATCTGAGTCTTCATCTGGTACGCCATCGTTATCGTGATCGAATGGGAGCTGGTCCGCTCTGTAAGAGATTCCAACTGCTTGTCCGGTTAGAGGGTGGATGGTACTGGATTCGACGTATCGATGCATTGTTACATTTCTTGGATCGAGCCCTAGTGCTTCTAGAGCATCATAATCTACTGGCCCTTCTAGGATTCCATCGTTGTCATCATCCCAGTCAAGATGGTCTTGAATTCCGTCATTATCGTGGTCGTAAGGGTCTGTTCCAAAACACCCATCAAATCTCTCAAGAAGATCGTAGATTCCATCGTTGTCATCATCGAGGTCGTCTAGATCGTTTATTCCATCGTTGTCGTGGTCATCTGCCCCTGATTCCTCGAGCATTGAGCCGTAACCTGCATCAAGATCTAGGACGGATTGGTCTCCGATTTGCCCGTACATGATACTAGGGTCAGACCAGGACAAGTCCCAGAGTGCATCGTGCATCTGTAAACCAAAATGAGATGGCATGCCGCCATTCCATTCTCCTTGGCCGCCTTGATCGGTTGATTGCGCTCCGCTTGAAGAAAGTGGTTCGGCATCAACCAATATGGAATCTGATTCATAATCTTGATTGAGTGAAGCAATAAGCCCCATCCATGTACTGGTGATCATCAAAAACACAATCCCCACAGATACTGTGGACTTGCGTCTATTCTCGATTTGCTGAGTAAATTGTCTGTTTGAGAGCATAGTTAACACTTCGGAATCATCTCGTGACTGACGCCGACTATATCAAGCGCGCTACGCGTATGTGCACATGAGTATCACGCTGGGCTAAGCGTATCACCCCTCATAGTGAGGTGAAAAGGAAGTGTGGAGATTCCATCGGGGGCGAACCCCCGGTGGAATCAGCTGTCCCGAACTAATTCGAACGGGTATGAAACAACTACCTAATTCGATAATTCAAGTGGTTCAAACTTCGAAGATATCTTCGATGCCGTCATTGTCGTCATCGTCGTCTTCGTGGTCATCACTGCCGTCGTTATCGTGGTCAAATTGACCAGTTAGGCTGTTACCGTCGTTGGTTTCGAACCAGTCAGACAGGCCGTCGTTATCGTCGTCCGTGTCTGTGCTGTCCCAAATGCCATCGTTGTCGTGGTCGTAGCGGTAGGTGCCAGTGGCTCCACCAACTTCATCCACGTCTAGGATGTCATCGTTGTCATCGTCGGTATCATCTGCGTCATTCGAACCATCGTTATCGTGGTCACGAGTGAAGTCCTCGCCATTCGGGCCTGCGTCGTTGCGGTTGTCGATACCGTCATTGTCGATATCAAGATCCACTGCGTCGTTAATGCCGTCGTTGTCGTGGTCGTAGATGTTGGTTGTGTCGTCGCCGTCCTCAGTCTCTTCACGGTCATCGATTCCGTCACCATCGTCGTCGTTATCTTCTGCGTCGTCGATGCCATCGTTGTCGTGGTCGTTAGGGTTCTGATCTAGATCGTCAACAATTCCGTCGTTATCGTCGTCGTTGTCGAGATCATCTGGGATTCCATCACCATCGTTGTCGTTCTCGCCGTTCTGGTCCTGGTTGTCCAGTTGCTGGCCTTGCTGCTGGTCGTTTTGTTGACCTTGCTGACCTTGCTGACCGTTCTGGGTCTGGCCTTGCTGCTGCTGGTTCTGACCATTTTGGCCGTTTTGGCCACCCTGGTCCTGACCGGTCTGGTCGCCTTGCTGGCCGCCTTGCTGGCCGCCTTGCTGTTGCTGTCCCTGACCGTTGTCCTGCTGCTGCCCCTGCTGACCTTGCTGTCCTTGCTGGCCTTGACCTTGTTGTCCGGATTGACCGGATTGGCCTTGTTGACCGGACTGCTGTCCTTGCTGGGAGCCTTGTCCCTGTTGACCTTGCTGACCTTGACCTTGACCTTGTCCTTGACCTTGTCCCTGACCTTGTCCTTGACCTTGTCCTTGACCTTGTCCTTGACCTTGTC
>ERZ1046148.4-NODE-4-length-113200-cov-8.296151_pt1 | contig 113200 bp, 92 predicted proteins | sample MGYA00383090_ERZ1046148 | MGnify/ENA primary metagenome ERZ1046148 (study PRJEB29581, sample SAMEA5548360) | metagenome | biome: marine; feature: coastal; material: water | depth 25 m | study: Short-term variability in the microbial, nano- and picoplankton dynamics... | reverse complement strand
CCTTTTTGATGCCCGCAGCTGAATGTGCTATTGGTTTAGAAGATGAACCGCTAATGATGTCCAACTCATTCAGAGAGAGAATGAAAATTTTCCATGCGCTTTTGACTGAGTTACCTGGAATTGAAGCCCCTGCTCCAGAGGGTGCATTCTACATCCTTGCCGATGTTCGCGGAACTGGGATGGATGATATCGAATTCGCGCAACAAGCGCTTTCAGAAGCAAATGTTCAGGTAATTCCAGCGTCATTGATGGAAGGTGGCGAAGGTTTAGTTCGATTAAGTGGTGGCACTTCGATTGAACAAATCGAAGAAGGGATTCGAAGACTTCGCCAGTGGCTTGAAAGCCGTTGACAATTAAACTCCCGTGATACGGTAAAGGGAGCCGTCGTTACCAAATGTTGCATAATAAAGATCACCATTTGGATGAAATCTTAGCGGTAAAGGGGTCCCGAGGTCGGTGGCGAAACGTGTTGTTTCGCCCTCCCAATTACCATCATTATCAACAGAGAAATCGATTCTTATTATCTCGTGCCCCTGTGGTAGAATGGTGTTCCAAGAGCCGTATACTGAAGCATAAGCAGTGAATTCTCCTCCGGGTAATGATGAGTTTTCTGGCCTCACGTCTATTCCATTCACCGATGTATGTGCGGTCCAGGTTGCTATCGGTGCAATCGTCCCTTCGGGTATAGGATGATCAGGATCATCGTCTGGCCAGCCATAAGCCCCATTATCATCTAGAAGATTGATTTCTTCAAAGGGATGGTCTCCCTCCCAATCTCTTCCATTATCTGTGAATACATAGCCCATTCCTTCAATCAATGTGCCATCAAATGAATTGCGTACGCCACTGGCTAAGACGCCATGTTCACCACTAATTGGGTCAACCCATAGCAAGGCACCATTACGCTCATCTAACTCGACGCAAACATTGCACGTTGAGCCGCTATGCCAAATCAGTGTGCCATTCTCTAGCATATTTATTGCGTTGGTTTGATGGTTGCCGTCTGCTATTCCTGTAACTAGAACAGTAGAATTATTGGCAACATAATTGGAAAAATCATATTTGGTTAGTTTTCCGGCTTCAGAAATGAATAAACTATTGTCGGTGGCCAATACTCCATGAGGTCTATCCAATTCTGGTAGAAGAGTCGTTATTGTAAAATTTTCATCAAGGATAAGAATGCTGCCGCTATCTCTATCGCAAACAAGAAGGTGAGATTCATCTACCCAGTGTAAGCAAGTAGGGCCTCCTAAACCGCTCTTGATTAGTTCGACCTCGAAACCTGTACCTACCTTGGGGTCTGATTCAACATATGGTAAGGCCTGCCTAGCAATTAATAACAACAGCATTAGAATAACTACTGGGAGAAGTTCCCTTCGCATAATATCCCTCAGAATGGTGAGCGGTAATCCTGGACTTCTTCTGAGATTCGTAATAATTGATTGTACTTTGCAACTCTGTCAGAACGACAGGGTGCACCGGTTTTGATCTGACCAGCCCTAGTTCCTACCGCCAGGTCAGCGATTGTTGTATCCTCGGTCTCGCCACTACGATGTGAGATCACTGATTTCAGATTATGCTGAGTTGCTAAATCCATAGTCTCAAGGGTTTCAGTAACTGTTCCCACCTGATTTACCTTAATCAGAATTGCATTTGCTGCTTTGCTATCGATTCCTTTCGCCAATCTCTCTGCTTGTGTGACGAACAAGTCATCTCCGACGGTTTGAACGCGGCCCCGGGCCATCGATTCGAAATGTGACCAACTGCGCCAGTCATCTTCAGCAAAACCATCCTCCAGAGAAAGTATGGGATAATCGTCTAACCAACCGGCGTAAATATCTGCTAGCTCCTCGCCAGAGAGATTTTTTCCATCCATGTGGTAAACGCCGTCTTTGTAGAATTCGCTTGCTGCTACATCCAATGAAATACCCATTTCTTCAGTACTATACCCTGCTCCTTCAATAGCCCTCACCATATATTTCAGGCCATCTTCGTTTGCGGGTAGATTGGGAGCAAAGCCCCCTTCATCGCCAACTCCGCCAAGAAGTCCATCTGCCTTTAATTCTCTTTTTAGAGAATGATAGGTCTCGACTCCTGCTCTAAACGCTTCGGGGAATGTATCGAAACCGTGTGGCATAACCATGAATTCCTGCACATCGACATTGCTGGAAGCATGAGCGCCTCCATTTAGAATATTCATCATAGGCACTGGCATTAATCCTCCAGCAACACCGCCGATGTAGCGCCAAAGTGGCAGTTCATGGATTGCTGCACCCGCGTGTAGACAGGCAAGTGAAACACCTAATGTGGCATTGGCACCAAGGTTTGCTTTATTGGCAGTACCGTCAAGTTCGATCATTACTTCATCGATTGCAGCCTGTTCATCCACCGGCATGCCAACCAATGCTTCCTGTATTGGCTCGACGATATTTGTGACTGCTTTGTCAACTCCTTTGCCTAACCAACGCGCAGGGTCGCCGTCTCTGAGCTCGATTGATTCATGAGCACCGGTGGAAGCGCCGCTAGGAACCATTGCTCGCCCCATCAAAATATCATTGACATAGCAATCGACCTCAACTGTCGGATTGCCACGGCTATCGAGGACCATTCTCGCATCCAGGCCGGAGATGATATCTTGCATCTTTGCTCCTCATCCCCGGCCAGTTGACACATACGCTTCAAGGAATCGGGTGCTTTTGTGTCCGTGATGTTTTGAGTGTTTTGTTGCTTTTTGAGACGAAATACGGTAATAATCAATCCATTATCACCTGTTTATGGTATAATTTAGAGATTTACATCCACATATGATACTTTCATAAAGATTCTACTATCGCCCTAGTCCATGACAAAAATCTCAGAAATAGATCGCGCGATACTATCCGAGTTAAGGGCGAATGGGCGTATTTCGTTTGTTGAATTAGCAAAAAGAGTAGGTGCTAGTGAAAGAACGATTCGTACTCATGTACGAAATATGGAAGATGGAGGGATTATCCGTGGCTATTCGATCAGAGAAGGAGGAGTTGGGCTCACTGCTTTAGTTCGGATTAAAGTCAGCCCTGGTGCTGAAATTGGCTCACTAGCAGGAGAGATTACCGGATGGGATGAGGTTGAAATCGTATACGAGGTTTCGGGAGAAACCGATTTAATCACATTAGTCCATGTAAATGACACGATGTCGTTACGTCAACTACTCGACCGTATCTGGCTAACCGCTCCAAGTGAAATTGCAAGCACAACTACTGAATTGGTTCTTGAACAATATTAGAGTTCATTTCCATTTGATAGAGCAACCGATTGATTCGGTTCGATTTACTGTTGGGGATTCGCCCATCGATAAAGCATCCATCGCATCGGTTAGTTCGCTAGTTGAGGCTGCAGTTGGGTCTCGGGGGCTATTATCCAGTCTGCCGCGATAAACAACTACTCCTTCGCCATTGAGTAAGTAAAACTCAGGGGTTCTCTTGGCTCCCCATGCCAATGCTACCTCTTGTGTTTCGTCGTGAAGATAGGCGTATGGCATGCCCTTATTTGCGCGCTTAGTCATGTTTTCAAAGTTATCATCGATATACTTTTCAGGGTCGTTTGAATTGATTCCAACATAACCCATCCCCAATTCTACAGCCTTCGTTGCTGCTCGGTTCATCCTATCGATATTAGCAATAACATATGGGCAATGATTGCATTCAAAGATTACCACTGCGCCTGCAGGCGTTAGAATATCATCAAGACTTACTGTCTCGCCATGATGTTCGGGGTTTGAATTTTTTAATGTAAATTGGCTAACACTGTCTCCAGGCTCATAACTCATAACCACTCCATGAGGATTGGATTATTTGTTGTTGTCCCTCATATATGTGTGAGAATGGCTGACTCGCTTTCTTCTAGGCGCTTCTTTGCCACTGCGTGTTCGCCATCAATCGCCAACGCTGCGCGCCAAGCATTACTCGCCTGATCAAACCTTTCTGCCTCATGATGTATAGCGGCAAGATGAAGTTGTGCATCCAAATGTGTTGGGTCTACTTTTGTGGCAGTAACTAAATCGTTAATTGCGGCTTCTTCCTTACCCCAATCAAGGTACAACAATCCCCTTTGGAACCAAGCTGGTGCATGGTCTTGATTGAGCATCAATGCTTCGTTTAATGGTGATTCAGCCTGTTCTGGGCGGCCTAAAGCAATAAAGCAGCCTGCGAGTTGTGTCATCGCCTGATACTGCGTGGGAGATTTTTCGATTATTTCTTCAAGGTCTGCTTTGGCATCGACCCAATCTCCGAGCATCATCAGGGCTTCTGCTCTCTTTAGTTTACTCAGCATCATATCTGGAGCAATTTCCAATAGCACATTCGCATCATCTAATGCTGCTTTCGCGTTATCAAGAGCCATGTTGACGCTGCAACGATTTAATCGTGATTTTACATGGGCTGAATCTTGGCTCAATGCGTCATCATAATGTGCTTTGGCTGATTTTAGATTTCCTGTTCGAGTTGCTATATTTCCGCGAATATATGACACAACAGATCCGCCTCCACGGATCGACGCTGCGTCGACATGTTGTTTAGCAGAATCAATATCGTTGTTATCTAGAGCCAATAAGGCTGACTCAGCAGATACTGATGGGTCGTCATCTGGCAAAAGGCGAGTGGCTCGTGTCAAGGCTTCTTCAGCAAGCTCTATTCTTGAAAGTAGGCGCCTAGTCCTTGCAATACCAAGCCAAGCAATACCCTGTTCTCTATCCAATTCCAAGGCTGCATTGAATGCGTTTTCAGCATCTGTTAGCAGTACTATGTCTTTCTCTCCGGTACCGTCGCGTTGCCTGTCTGCAAGGGCGAGATGTAGTCTTCCTTCGACTACATGGAGCAGGGGATGTGTACATCCTTCAGGTGTTGACTGCAAGATGTCCCAGGCCTCTGTGTGTCTATTTTCGGATAGTCTTCGGTTAGCTATAGCAGCTCGCATCTCACCGTTCTCACTATTTTCCTCCAAAGCCTTCTCGAGGGTTTTCTCACTTTGGCCAAACTCATCCATAGCCAATAATAAATCCGCTTTGAGTATTACCAATTCGACGCCGCCTGCACCCAATGCAACTGCGTGAGTCGCTGCTTTACATGCCTCGTTAATGCGTGGGCTGTCAGAGAGTAATTTTGCTCTTAGAGCCCATGCGTCACCATTTTGTCGTTCTAATTCGATGCAGCGATCTACTGATTCCAAGGCCTTGACTGGTTCCTTTTCTGCAAGTAATAATTCCGCTCTTTGATACCAGTCTTTAGCCCGCGTTGGGTCTTCGGCTAGTGCTCTATCAATCGCTTCAAGTGCTTCGCTCCTCGATCCGGCTCTTTCTCTAAGTCCGGATAATAATGATCGGTCCGCTGGGGTGTCTAAACCTAAAGCTTCGAGTCTTAGAACGTCTCTTTCGGCTTCTTGATCACCCTGTGCAACCAGAAGATGGGCATGTGCGCGGAGTAACTCTGGGTTATCTGGAGAGAGCGAGAGGCGGGCTTCTATCCAGTGCCGCCGAGCGTCTATATCTCCTGTTAAAGTCGCTATGTGCTCTAATATTCTCAAAGTCGTATCATCACCAGGAGCAGATTCATATGATTTCTCCATCATGGTTCTGGCTCTTCCTGTACGGCCACTTGCTAATGCGACCAAACCTATTTTTCTCGCAAGCGGAGCAGGGAGTGTTTCTATTTCAGTAATTGCTTCGAGTAAAGATTCGGCTAAGCGTATCTCTCCCGGAGATAGAAGAGTAAGTGACTCCTGGTCTGCTGAGTCTGGAATCTTACTAACGATAATTTTGAGTGCTTCAGTTAAATCTCCTTTTCCTTGTAGTGCTTCATGGGCGAGTATCAAGCCGTCTAATTCAGGGTTTGCAGCCCGTATAGCGCCTATTCCAGATACAAGACTGGAAATACTATTTTCAAGATCTTCGATTCTTTTCGACGTAATCGCTAATGCTGAAGATTGAGATTCCTGCATTAATATCATCTGAATACCTAAACTATTCATCTTGGAATCAGAGCGGGCAAGCCACCAGCCCATTCCACTTCCCATTGCAAATAATCCGAGAGCGATTGTTGTCGTTATCGGTTCCATCATGGCCCAACCGTTTCAACGAGACTATATCCTCTGCGGCGCATGGATGGTTCGAAATATCGTTTCGCGTTGTGGTTTCTTACTGCCGAAGGCAGAGTTATTTGCTTAATAGATGGGGATATTGAAAAGGTGTCGAGACCAGTCGCCTAAAGGGGGTAGTAAGCATGGTCGATGATTTGTGGTGGACCTTGCGCCTCGATGAATGGGCTGAAGACGGTCTTGAAATTTCAGCGATGGCTGATTTGTTAACCAATAATTCCAGCTCTGCTAGTAAATTATTATTAGAATTCGAAGAATTGGTTAAACTCAATAGAAAATTATTTTCGCGGATTACTAAAAGTAAGTTGAAATCTATCGATGACCAGGCTTGGTTAGCGGAATTAAAAGATCCGCTAAACACAAAGAATGTTGAAGAAGAATGGTTGGATTGGGCTGATATTAACTGCCCTTGGGAGCCTGTGGCTCTGTATAATGAAGATATTTGGCATTCAGAGGAGAAGTTTGCTGTTTTAGATCAAATAATTGACAGATTATGTGACCTAGATATCTCATCTCATCCTTCTGTTTATCCATTTATTGGTCTTATTGCTGAGCCTAAAAATACGGATACTTTAGATGCTCTAATCGGTGATGTTGAACTTGATGAAGTGAGAAGAAGGAAAATCATAGTAGAAATGATTGAAATGCTCTCGGAATACGGAGTTGAGGCAGAAAAAGCTGCATCCATGCCAATCATGGAGGCTTTGGAATTCTTGGATTCATTACAGGTTCAAGTTGAAACTAATCAAAAAATAAATCTGTTAATCTCTCGTGAAATATCCCCTTTCGATCCAGAATTAGGGGAGTTGTTGCTTGAAGGCGGAGTTGAAGACCTTGAGGAAAAGATATTAACTATCTCTGATAATTTCAATAATCGACTAGATAGTTTGAATGCACTTTATGCAAAATGGAGAGATCAGGGTATTCTGTTGCCTTTTGATTCTAATATTTCTGCAGAAGACTTGCTTGACCATGAAGCGGGTTTACCTGAAATGGATGACCTAGTGAACATCCATATCGACCTAATTAATCGTTGGAGTCACTTCGATAAGTTCTGGCCTGATTTGAGTGAAAGAGGTAATGATTTTATTGGTTTTTTAGAAAGAACCGAGGAATTTGCTGATTTTGTTGAAGAACTTGAACAAGAGTGGCGCTCCCTAGAATTAGATGCTAATGAACTGATAGAAAAACTTAGTCAAAATGGCTTTGTGACGGATAGATGGAAGGTTCGCATCGAACAAGACCCTCGTTCTGCCATTAGTTGGCTACATGATGAATCATCACTATATGACCGCGCTATTGTCCTAATTGAAGAACTTCGGCGACTTGATGTATCTCTCGATAAAGATGATTCGATTGAGACAAGGGTTGCTTATCTCAAAGAGATTGAAATCGATTCTGAAACGCTTTTGGAAATGACTGATTTTATTGATAGAAAATCAAGGCGGAATGCAAGGCATAGAATATTGCTGGAAAGAGAGTGGCGTTCTCTGAAAAATATGCGCATGGTTTCTGATCAAAATACCGCTTCCTTAGATCTCGCAAAATTCGAACAATTAATTGAAACTGCCACTACTGGGCGTGATTCTTCGTTATCGACCGAACGATTATTCGACAAGATGCAAAATGAAATTGATGCTTGGGGTAGAAGTGGTTTTGATGTCAAAGAATTACAACATATTCTCGAGAATTCGCCATCGGAATTAGCACAAAAAATTATTGCAATCCGAGACGCCGTTGCACGTCATTCACTAATTCGTAAGCGCTTACAGTTGCTACCTTGGTCTCGTGATCCAGCTTTATCTGTAGAAGTAAATCTTGATTTGACAAAACCGCAGAAACTTGCTAGTCTCGATGCTAATATTCCACAATTAGCGAAAAGGCTGCTATCTTCAACTGGAGTCGATGAAGATTTCGAATTTATTCCCTGGAAGCCAAGTAGCAGCGATAGGCCTATCCTGATACCAGTGAGCCCAACTACAAACACACACGAAGATGCTATGGAAGCAATACTAGAGGAAATGGAAGATAATCAAAACAGCAAGCCTTCACATCAGCAAAAAGTAATACTCGAAGAAGAAGTATTGGTGAAGAAAGTAGAACCGGAAGAAGAAATTAAAGAAGTATCTCCCCCCGAAATTTTGAAACCAAATATCACAGTACTGCCGGCTGAAATAGTATTAGATGATGTTGATAGCGAAGATATCAATGAAAATGTGTTTATCGATACTCAAGAAGATAGTGTAGTTTTGGAAAACCAAGTGAAAGAAGAAATTGTTGAAACTATTGCAGATAGCGAGTTCGTTGACTCATCTTTGTCTGATTCGAAAGATTATGATGCTGAATTCCTAGAAGTGTTGGGGATACATGGTGCAGATGCTGGAAGTTTGATGAAAATTATTGCTTCTGAAGTTGGCCTTGAGCCCAGGGATATGCGTGTTGACCGATTATTACGCCTGGCCCTACGGGCTATCAACCCAGACATACCTGATCATCAAAGAAGAGAATTGCTTAACAGATTAACCGTCATTGGTAAATCGCTTTCAGAATGGACTGCAATTAGGCTATCTGCGAGAAATAAGGGTAGTGGAGAAGGTTTGTTGTCTGATTCAGCAGAACTAGGAGTTGCTCTGAATCGAATTCCAGGGCCTGGCCTCTCTATTCCTTTATCGAAAGATAACCTTACCTTACCGCCTACGAATGATATTGTAGGGCTAAATGAAGCTATTCGCAAATTAGAGCGTGTTTCTATATTACCTGTTGCCGGTGGTATTCGATAATCAGCTCAGATCATTTAGGATGTTATCTTTTTCGTCAGAAGACATTTGATCGTCGCGCGGTGCGGCTGTAACAGATACTTCAATCGGCTTTCCTTCCATTCCCGGAGGAGGTGGCATTCCACCCATTGCCGGTGGTGGTGGCGGTATTCCACCCATTGCCGGTGGTGGTGGCGGTATTCCACCCATTGCCGGTGGTGGCGGCGGCATTCCACCCATTGCCGGTGGTGGTGGCGGCATTCCACCCATTGCCGGTGGTGGTGGCGGCATTCCGCCCATTGCCGGTGGTGGCGGAGGTGGAATTGCTCCAGCAGCCGCAGGCGGAGGTGGAATTGTTTCTGCCAAAGGCGCGGGGGGTGTAACTACCGCAGGCGGTGTTGGCGGTGCTACATATTCAGGTGGTGTTGGCGGTGCCGCAGGAGAGGTGCTTTCAACCGGTGGAGGGGGTAGGGGTTGTTGTCCAGCGATTGGCCCTGGTGGCGCTATTTGAGGCTGGACAATAGGTTGGGGATTCTGAACTGCTGCTTCTTGAGCTTTGGCGGCTTTTGTCGCCATTTTTGCTGCTTTTTCAGCACTTATATCCTCGATCTGCTGTTGGCGTCCTTTCTCGTCTTCACGGAACTTTTCGGCTATTGCCTCTGCTCTAAAGTCGAGAGTCGAAGAATCCATTTCTTTACCTGCAAGGACTTCAAGCATCACTCCATCAACGAGTTCCATCGCCAAATTTGTTAGTTCGCGATTTGAACGCCATCGATTTACCATGAAAGAATGGTCTCCTGAACTAGTCGATATGACAAAACGTTCTGGGTCCATCAATTGCAATAGGGCCAATAGTGCACCAATTGCCAACAGACTTATGAAAAATGGTGAGATTGTTAGTGATGTGATTAAGCCCACTCCTAAAATCATCCACCATCCTTGACGGTGGTCGTCTAACCAATCATAGCGCTCATGAGAATATCCGGTGAATGCGTCTCTTTTTGTCGCTAATAAGTCCTCGGTTTTATTGGTAGACCCAATACGAGTGACTCTGACAACTCTGATAATGTCTTCATCAACTAAAATCGATAATGTTGTATCTCCATCCGATGATTCCTTCAGAACAAATTCAGAATTATCACCTCCGACTCTAACACCGTTGGCAAGCATACGTGGAGGGCCGGTGACAAAACCAGACAAGCTATTGGTGAATAGAGAAGTAAGGCCTGCAAAGATTGCAACTATCATGAACCAAAGGGCATATCCTAACTCAAATTCTACACCTTCGGTTTCCGGGAATAGCAGTATCCAGAACAATAACCCGGTAGCGGTTGTGCCTGTCGCTACTGCTGAAATTATCCAATTTACGCCTTTGTTACCGTTCATCACTTCTCTAATCGATAAAACCGCACATGCCAAGAATACAAGGGCTCCGATGACGAAGAAAGGGGTTGCTACAAGCCCTGCAGTGCTCATTTCCCCTATTTTTGTACAGGAGTCATATGATGAACCATTGGTAATATTCATTGATTCCAGTAATTCAGTACAATTATCGTGACTTTCGGAATAATCCATTGTCGTTTGGTTGCACTCTGATACACCCAAGATGTCTACGCAGATACTTGTATTGGATTCATATAAGCCAACATCCATCGATATGTCAGTGCTTTCTGTAGTTGAATCTTGAACTAACCATGCGTTGGAAAATAGGGCGTTAAATATCAGTATAAATGCCAATATATGCAATGCTAGATTTAGCTGTGAAACTGGATTTCTCTCAAATGGTGATGGCTCTTTTGGTATCACTTCGGGTGCAATAGCAGGGGCTACAGCTGGAGGGGGTGCTTGTGTTTCCGCTGGAACGGCGGGAGTCTGGGCATCGATAGGAGGGGCCTGCATAGGACAGGCACAGTCCCACTTTAATGATGAACTTCACTGTGAAAAAGGTCTCAAGCGAATTGATCTTGTAACCAGACTTTGACATCGTCTGCATCTTCACAGCCCTTACCAGCAGTTGTCCCGACAACTGTCTCAATCGCTGATTCACTAGCGATCTCAATTGTTCTCTTGCTGACTGGCCCATTGAAAACAATCGCTATTGCGCCGTCTGCTTCTTCGGCAGCGGATGCTAATTTAGCAGGTCCAACTGCTTCACTAACACTTCCATCTACCTTGACAAAGAGTGCATTGTTTTTCTTCAGATCTCCGATGTGGTCAAAATATTCTTGCACATCAGCAGGAGCGTCTTTCGGCTCAGCATCTTCTGCGGTAGCAGTGTTTGCGTTTTGCTCATCTTTCTCATTTTGTAATTGGTCGAGCTTGTGTAAGAACTTCTTTGCGTCCTCTTTCTGCGTCAAACACTTTGTTGCAGTCTTTTGTGGTAATAACTCCCATTCTTGGCCGACTGGGGCTTGAGCGACGAAATCGATTTTCATTGTCTCTACTAATTGTCTGAATAGCATTTCACCGCCGCGATCGCCGTCAATTGCTAGTGTAACATTTCCTTTGCTGTTCGCCAAATCTATCAGTTCTTGCTTGATATCGCCTGCGCCATCACAGCTGATTGTATTCTTTAATCCGTATTTCAATAAATTACGAACATCATTTCTTCCTTCTACGATAATCAATGAATCGCTGCTCTCAACATTTGGTCCACTGGTTAATCCATGGAAGTTTGTTGCCGTTCCAGTAGTTAGAACACTGCGGACTTCTTCGATAACTGTTTTTGAAGCACTCTCTCCTGAATTGACGAGTGACAAAAGCAACTCTTTTGCTCTGTCAACTACTACTGTTCGCTTAGTCGATCTAATGTCTTGTATTTCTGCTACTACAATCTTGGATTGGCAGGGGCCAATTCTATCTATGGTTTCTAGAGAGCTAGCAATAATTGCTGTTTCTACATTATCCATCGAAGATGGTATCATTATCAATCCAGATACCTTTCCTCCCTTGCTGTCCATCTCTACGTCAACATGCCCAACCCTTGCGGTTCGTTGCAGTTTTCTAAGTTCTAAATCATCGCCGAGCAAACCTTCGGTCTGCCCCATAATTGCACCAATGATGTCTTTTCTTTGAACCGTGCCATTGACGTTCAATTTTGCAATGATCATGTATTTCATTGCTTTTCCTTGTTTATTATTTCCTTGTTTTTTTGCCATATAAAGGCCTCTTGCCCTTGCTGGCTCGGACCTATTGACCCGTGGGTCTTGGATGCTGAATTCGCAATGGAAAGCAGCGGTAAACCAGATTTGGACAAGATACCCGTGTGGCTTACCCTTTTTCAATCCACCCTAGATATAATACGCGCAGATGTAATTATCTTACCGCACAAGAGATTCAAGTATATGGGACGTATGTGCTGTTCGTGGGCGACAAAGATACTGGTGCAAATGCTGTTTTCAGAAGTACTGTTGAGGTGATGCTCATAGACGGTATTCTGACCCGCGAAGAAAAACGATTAATCATAAAATTGGCTAGTTCTCTGGGGTTAGAACCTGAAATGCCAGGCACGATATATGCCGATATCAGAGAAGGTAATACAACAGATATGGGACGAATCATAAACGATTCTGAACAAAGAGAAGTGTACACTCGGGTATATGAGGTCGCTATTGTAAATGCTTCTTTATCTCAAGATGAATTTAGAGTACTTGCTCACTTGCGAGATACTTTTTCGATTGGAGATGAAGAGCATGCACAAATCGAAAAGAACCTACGTGGTATCATGGAAGAAAGGTTCGAGGACAATAAAAATGTCCTTGATAAAATGCTCAACACACTCAAGGATTCGGTGTCGCTAGTTGGAGGGTTCTTCGATAGCGTCAGAACCAAGAGTGCTTGAGGTGCTCTTATGAGCGAGGAATCGCTTGACGGTTTTCTTGCTGATGTTTCGAACTCTGTGTTTTCTAATTTTAGGAAATTATTGAGAATCCTTAGAGAGGCCTATACCTATGACGTCCCTGCAATGATGGTCAAATCAATGACAGATAGGCTAGGTGCTGCCAGCGGCGATTCTTTTCATTTAGGAACGCCCGATCCGAGTATGCGTAGAATTGCATCATGGATTTTTACCAATGTTGATGATGTTGATACAATAACCGAATTGGTAACTAAACTATGGAAACGTCATGGCCGCGAGGATGTGAAACTCGCTGGTTTATTGATGGCAAATCTTCCAATCGCTCCTTGGAATCTTTTCCTTTCGGTATTGAATCAAAAAGAGGCCATTGAAGGTTTATTGGAAGTTATCGAAGAAATTGGTAGAGGGGGTCATGATGTGCCAGCTCTTTCTAGCCTCCAAATGTGGATTGATAGAGGAGGGATATATCATCAAACCGTTCTGTTGATTTTACATGGAAAGGGTAGTGCAATTCCTGATGAAGTTGTACAATCGGCCCCCCCTGGTGGTGATATCTTTGAAAGGATACGTAGCCGGCTCTTGCTTGAGTGAGGTTGATGGAGCGTGAACTCTACGCCAGTTCATGGATGAGAGGTTCCTCCCTGCCGACGACCCGGTTTTGGAAGAGGTTCTCAACTGGACAATCGACAGGGACGCCGCCGATATTAGAAAATTATTGGAATGGTTACCGCAAGCAAGAAGTTCGAAAGAACGAAAAGCATTATTGCTACGTGTAAATGAATTACTTAGCGAATTAGAAACAGCCCTTGATGGCTTAGAAACCCTTCATTGAGTGAATGCGATGTACACTGCTTTAATTCTCGCCGGTGGATCTTCTGTAAGGATGGGGCGTGACAAGGCCTTCTTGGAAGGTGGAGTTGAACGCATCATTAATGAATTGAAGAAAGATAACTGTAAGAGAATTATTGTTTTGTGTGGTACAGAAAGTAGAACTGAGTTGTTCTCCGAGGAATGTTGGCCTGACCCAAGTTCTGAAATGAGTGTTGCAGATATCTTACGATGGGCGATTGAAAAACTAGAGGGGGTAGTTCAGGTGGTGCCTTGTGATGCGTTTTTGGTTAATCAACGGTTATTTTCTCTACTAGAATACGGGGTTCCTCTTGACAAGGTTGGCCGTAGACAGCCGCTATTGGCGAGATTGAAAGCGAGTGATGATCTTGGTTCCTCATCTCGCGTCGAAGAGATGTTTGCATACTTGCCATCGTTAGAATTAGGTGCTGATGCAAGGTTGGCTGTGAATATTAATTCACCAGATGACCTCAAGGGAATTTGATATTTCCCCTAGCTAATTCGTCCAACACCTGAGGGTAGAGGATATGCTCGATTGTTTTCACCCTTGCCGCTAAGGTTTCTTCGTTATCTCCGGGTAAAACAGGTACTTCGCCTTGAGCAATTATGGGACCAGAATCGACTCCTATCTCTACAAAATGAATCGTGCATCCGCTCTTCGTTGCTCCGTCCGCAAGGGCGTCCCTGTGCGCGTGTGCACCTGGGTAATTCGGTAGTAAAGAGGGGTGTATGTTGATCATTCTACCGAGCCATTTCTTGACAAAACCACCTGTCAAGATTCGCATGTAACCGCTTAAAATCACTGCTTCTACCGAATATTCAATCAGTACTGCCTGGATTTGTTCTTCGTGTAATTCTCGCCTTTGTTGAGAATCTGAATGCTCTGGTACTTCAATTATTTTTACCTTCATTCCTAATTTTTCGGCTTTTTCTATACCTGCTGCATTAGGCTTATCGCAGATTACTATCACGGTTTTGTGTAATGATGTCTCATGCATTTGATGATTCAATAACACTTCCATGCCAGAACCTGATCCCGATATTAAAACCGCCATTCGAAGAGGGGTTTCAACCGTGCCTGTCCTCGGCAATAGCCATTCACCAACCATGGTCTTGCGAGAGGGTGGTAAGCAATGACCGCTTCGGCTGTTCGCCATTGGGTTTTTGACAGATTAGTATGACGCCCGCGCAATGAAGGCTGAGGATTTGGCCGAACTTACTCCTGAAGAAATGGTTGAAGCCGTCTTATCTGACCACAAACCTTCGAGAAACCCTTTCGTTCGAGCAATTTGGATTGTGCTTGGAATAATATTCGTTGTTTTCGCATATATTGGTATTTTCGTACCTGGTTGGCCAACGACTTCTTGGTTGGTCGCAGCAGCATTTTGCTTTGCAAGATCTAGTCAGAAATTGTTTCGTTGGCTACTTACAAACCCTGTGTTTGGAAATGCATTATTGAATTACTATCAGGCCGGTAAAGCCTTACCCCTTCACTCAAAAATAGTGATTATTGGAATGTTGAGTATTGTATCAACTCTATCGATAATATTGGTGACTAAAGCAGGAGACCCCGGGTTCGGTCAAACGACTATTGTAATAGTCGCCCTAGTTGGTATCTGGTTTGTTGGCTGGAAAGTACCAACCATCAAATGATTATCAATGTCTGAATAACCGGTGACCTGTGAATAACATGGCGATTCCATGGGCATCTGCTTCATCGATTACCTCTTGATCTCTAATACTCCCGCCAGGTTGGACTATTGCTGAAACTCCTGCTGCTGCTGCCTGCTCAATACCGTCTTTGAATGGGAAGAATGCGTCGCTAACTAAGATGCTGCCCTCAGACCTCTCCCCTGCTCTTCGTGTCGCGATACGAACTGCTTCAACCCTGCTGGTTTGGCCAGGACCAATGCCTACAGTTGCGGTCCCTTGTACCAAAACAATAGCGTTAGACTTGACTTGTTCGCATACTCTTACACCGAAGCGCATACTATCGATTTGTTGTTCTGTCGGTTTCTGTGATGTTGCTGTTTTTGCCTTTGAAAAATCAATAATTGGAGGCTCTTCTGTTTGTAATAACCAGCCTCCCTCAATGGGCTTTCTTACAAGTGTGCGACTAAGTGGGGCGAGCCTATCATTTTCCGATTCGAGTGTTAACAATCTACGGTTCTGTTTTTCGGTCAATATCTGTTTTGCTTCTTCTGAAAATCCTGGTGCCATCAAGACTTCGATAAAGAGGGGTTTTAGTGCTTCTGCTGTGTCCTTTTCTACTAGTTCATTGAAGCAAATTATCGAGCCAAATGCTGATTCCGAATCACTCGCAAGGGCCGCTTGATAGGCTTCGAGTTGAGTTTTTCCTAATGCGGCGCCACATGGATTATTGTGTTTGACAATAATACATACATGGGGAGTGTTTGGCCACTCGTCTGTAGATAGAGATCTGCATAAACGCAAACATGCATCCGCATCTGCGTAATTATTGTACGACATTTCTTTGCCGCCTTCAACTTTAGCACTGACTAGTGTATCGTTGATCTCATCGGTTATCGAATCTCGATATATTGCTGCTGCTTGATGCGCATTCTCGCCGTAACGCAAGATAGATTGCTTACTTGATGATACCAAGAGTTCATTCGGGAATCTCAGGGCTTGTTGATCTACGTCTGATGTTTCAATAGAATCTCCATTCCATCTGCTGTGCAGAACATTTGCGATTAGTGAATCATAAGTTGCAGTGTGTTCGAATGCTGCCAGTGCTAATTCCCTTCTTAGTTCCAAAGAGACGTCGTCTGTTGATTGTGTTTGAGAAATCGCATCTAGTATGTCTGAATAGCGCGATGGATCGCTTGCAATTATCACATGCTTGTGATTCTTAGCTGATGCTCTAACCAAAGTAGGGCCTCCAATGTCAATCATTTCTAGGAGGCTGTCGTCCGCACCTTTCTCTGCTTGGCTTGCAGCCTTGGCAAAGTCATAGAGGTTTACCGCTACGACTTGGATGGGAGCATATCCTAATTCTGCAAGCCCGTCACGGTCATCAGCACGATCTAATCTTGCCAAAAGAGGCGCGTGAATCGCAGGGTGTAGGCTCTTTACTCGTCCATCAAAACATTCGGGGTGCCCTGTGACATCTGTAACATCGGTAACTTGTAAGCCGGATTCTCTGAGTACCCTCGCGGTACCCCCAGTTGAAAGAATTTCAAATCCTAATTTTGCTAATCCTTGGGCGAATTCTACGATGCCGTTCTTATTGAAAACGCTGAGCAATGCACGTGGCCGTAAAACGCCATCAGTCCCACTCATACGCATTGCCCATTCACCGCCTTTCCCGTTAAGGTCAAGAATGATTCGGCTTAATCTCCTCGCGCTGAAATTACCTGATCTACTCTAATCAGGCCACACGCTGTCTCACAAGCCGCTTGTATTGAATGTAATATTGTGGTTGCTGGAATAAGAGCATCTTCGATCCTTACTGGGTCGCCCTCTTTGCCAACTCCGCTGTTTTTCTTACCTGCGCGATGTAAGGACCTCAGTTGCAGTAATGTATCTAGGCGATCTTTTCCTATGTTCTCTGCGAGTGTTGCAGGTATTGCTTCTAGTGCTCTTGAAAATGCTTCCATACCAAGTCGTTCTCGGCCAGATTTGGTTTCCGCTGCCTCGCGAATTGCAAGACTTGCTGCGATGTGTAAACTTCCTCCGCCAATCAAAACTTGCCCGCTAGTAATCGCTTCACAAGTTGACCTTAGGGCGTCGAATAGACCCCTAATTGTCTCCTCGGTAGATATCCCATCGACTCCGCCTACGACAAGTGTGATTATTCCTGAGTTTTCGCCGCCGTCGAGGTATAGTCGCTCACGGTATCCATCTGCATCTTCTGACCTCAGCCACTTGGCATTGTCTAAATCACCCATTATTTGTGGTGAAATATCATCGATGTGATCGATTAATGTTGAACCTAAGGTTTCTGCTACATCTTCAATTCCACTTTTATCTAAATCTGCAACCACCAGTAATCCAGCGTCGACCAATAGGTGTGTGATGCGCTTATCGATACTTTCTGCGCAAAAAATTGCCCCGGCTCCGCTGTTGATGACCCGGGTGGCTTTTGCTTCCATGAGTTTCTCTTCTTGCTCGTTAAACGCTAACATCTGTGCAGCAGATGTTAATTCTATTTCGCTGTCTCGTGTTGTTTTTTCTAGTTCTAATGGGCATGTTAAAGTGAGTACTTTAGTGCTGTCAAAGGTTTTTGCCATTCTATCAAGTGTTGTTCTCTTTTCGACGATAAGTCCTCTGAAGATGCTTGTGTCAGATGCGTTTCCGCTTCCGTCTTTAATCATACGAATTTTCTCATAATCTGGTTCGGGAAGCATACTCACTGCTTCGGCCATAGTTTTGGCAAGGTGGTTGAGGGCGCCCTCTGTGCTACGGCCAACCATTGCGGTTTTGCTAACATCTTCTGTGCGCCCCATAAGGGATTCTTGTCGTTCTTCTATTACGGCTACAACTGTAGACATGGCTTGCTGATAGCCCTCTATTATTCGTAAAGGATGGATATTTCTCTCAAGTAGTCGGCCTGCCTCTCTCATCAATTCACTAGCGAATATTATGCAAGCGGTTACTCCGTCGCCACAACTATTCTCTTGGGTTTCTGCTAAACTTACAAACGCTTTAGCGGCTGGATGCTTTACCAATAATTCTGCAATAATCTTTGCTGAATCGTTTGTTACTGCTGCGCTACCATCGGTTTTATACATCATTTTATCGAGGCCGCTTGGGCCAAATGTTCCTTTGATAATATTTCCAAAAGCAATTGCTGCATCTACTAATTTCTTTGTTACGGCTGGGCCGCTGATAACAGATGTAGTTGGCTTGGTAATCGAAACCGGCGCTTTACCGGAGCCATCTCCCATCTGTGCCATCAAACGCTGCCAAACGCCTCTTCCTCAAAAGCCTACTTTCAAAGAAGAACTAATATCCACCACGATATTGATGCGAATCCGATTAGAGTTGTTGTCCACGTCAAATGCTCCATGGCTGCATCGGGCAATAGTTCTCCTTGGCCTGTGAGATCTCTACTCTGGGCACTTTCATCGTGTCTGCTTTTCCAGGAATAACCAGATGCCGTTATTCCTGCTGTCAAAATCCCCATCAGTACAAAGAGGATTTTACGTGAAACTGTGGCAAAGCCTTCATCATAAACATCGAGTAATTCCGGCCCAAGCCCAACTGCTACTGCAGGTAGAAAGGGAATCACATATGAAACCAAAAAGGAAGTTGCTGTTCGCTTCCTGATTCCGTTTCCTCCAGTTACAACCTCGTGTCTCCAAACAAAATGCCAGCCTGCCCAATCAGATACTGCAGTCAAAGTACTGGCGGCGATAACCCACGCTAGAACATCGGACATGCCCCCCCCACGACTTCCCTATAAGAATAGGTTATCGGACGGATTTGTGAACATTATCGCTTTCTTTTACGCCTGCGTCCTTTCTTTGAGTTCTTCCAGTCGCGGTCATCCCGGCCCATGTGGTCGTTGATTTGAAATCCTCTTTCTTCGACCACTTCGACATCTGAAGGCATTTCTTGGAAGGAGGATATTTGTAATTTGACTCCGCCTAATTCGTTCTCGAGCGCACGCACATTTTCGCCGCCTTTACCAATTAATACTGAAACCATTCCTGCTGGGACATAGAGTTCCGCAGAACGATCTGATGTGATTCTTACTCCGCATTTCACTCCAACAGAATCACGTATTTTTTCAGCCAGTTGTTCGCGGGCTAATTCGAAAATAGGGGCGGAGTTTCCCTTTTTACCACCAACGGGTACAACTGCTATTTCAGAGCCAAAAGCAAACATTTCATGAGTGACTCTTCCGTCTGGAAATTGGACGATTTCAATTACCGGTCTAGCTAATTCCTCTTGCATTCCAGATGGTGGCTTTACTGTCATTCGCAATTCAAGCACCTGTGCAATCTGCCCTTTTTCGACGTGGATAACCGTATCTAAAACTTGAGAGACTAATCCCAAATCTACCTTGCCAATCAATCTTTGAATCGCTTCGAGTGCGGAGTTTGCGTGAGTTACTCCAAGTAGCCCCACTCCTGCAAGCCTAACATCTGCAAATATCTCAAAATCTCTTGTTCGGCGGACCTCGTCAAATATTACGAAATCGGGGCGGACAAGGAAGATAATTTCAGCTGTCTTTTCCAAATCCCCTTCGAGTGGTGCATATTGAGTAATTCGTTTAGCGAGTTGTAAATCCCTAGGGGCTTCCATGGTTTTGACCATGGCCCCAATATCTTCGTCGAGGTGTTCGGCAATTGCTTGGGCTAATGTCGTCTTACCTGAGCCTGGACGGCCACAGATGAATACGCCGCGATGGTGGTCTGATAGACGTTCAATCAGTTTTGAATCGAGATTGTATTCGGGTAGTGACAATTTAGCGACGGGGCGCACAATGGTTATCTCACGTGAGTCTCCAAAAGGAGGCCATGCACAGGTTATGCGTAAATCTCCTAATTGTAATACTCTGCATCCTTCTCTATCGATTTCCAAAAAGCAATCGCTGCGATCTTGATTATCTTCCACGAGTGTAGAGAGTTCTTCCTGGATTGATTCTAAGCGTAAATTATCCCATGGTTCGCCTTCTAATTCAATGAGTTTTAGATCGCCGATTGATCCTTTCTTCACCCTTGGAGGGCAATCGGCCTTGAGGAAAAGGGTACTAACGTCTGCTTCGAGTAAATCTTCGATAATAGAAGGAAGGTCGGGGTGACTAGAGAATATTGCCATGATGTTCACCCCTGATCAAATCGCTTTCTCACGCACGTGCGGGTTCAAGAGAATAATATGACCACCAGAGGTAGAGTGTTATCGATAATGACAACCCCGCTCCCCAACCCGTTGGAATCGACATTGTGCCAAATAAGAGGGTCAATCCAACACAGCTTCCAACAAATACAACCCATGATAGAATTCTTATCGGGGTTGCATCGAGTACCGATACTAATTGTCTTCGATAACTGATACCCCATACCGAGGCGGAAATAGTGGTTAGTGCAGCGAATACAAATGTTGCCTGAAGTAATGAGTCAAGGTACCACCATGCAGCGATTGCTATGATTCCCGAGACCGCGCATGCGCGGCCAAAGTGTGTAGATGCTGATGCCATCGTCAAGGCCAGAGGCTTTTGATTCTTCAATCTGGCCATGTAAGGGCTGGGCGATAAATTGCTTTTTGTGTTATTTTAACACACCTAAGTGCTGCGCCATGATCAGGATTTATTCGCCATATCTCCCCCTTTTCATGCGCCGCTACTGCCGACAATAAATGACGTACTTCCGCCTCTAGAGGAGCTATTGGCTGTTCAATTATAATGAGACTCTCGCCCGAACTATCTATCATCTTATACGAACTATGATTGTTTGAATCAATTATCACAGTTGCTTTGTCACCGATTATCTCAATTCGGTTGATTTCTTCTTCTGTTTCCCATGATACGTCGATATGTGCTTCTATTCCATGAGCGAACTCAAGTGTCATTCTTGCTCCAATAGAGTCTCCGCTACTAATTATCGTCCTGGGGTCACACTCGCCAAGGAGGTGGCAGGCCAAATCGATACCATGAACACCGATTTCTTCCATAACATCCGCTCCTACGCGAGCGTTGTCTGTTTTCCTGCGGATAAAATTAAATTCCAATAATTGCCCTAAATTGCCTCTTTTTAGCTGTGCATGAGCATGAATTATTGCGGGGTGGAACCTTAGTAAAAGTCCAACTGAAAGAATACGTCCATGTTTTTGTGCACAAGCCAAGACCTGGGCCGCTTCTTCTTCCGAGCAAGCCAATGGTTTCTCAACCAGAAGATGGTTTTCTTGTTCAAGTAATCGAAGAGAATGGTTGAAGTGGTCCGTGGATGGTGTTGCCAGAATTACCAGATCGCAAGAGTTTTCTGGCAATGATGAATATTTGAAATCCGCTTGTTTTATTTGCGCTAAAACTTCGGGATTAGAATCTACTGCAATTATTTGTTCGACAAGTCCATCTCCCTTGAGAGATTGTAGAACCTGTAGGTGTTTCCTGCCCCAGCGGCCGCAACCAACCACGCCGACATTCATCATCTCACCTCACTCGTAAGTCCCTGGTTTGAGAGGTTCGCCTTTGGCGTTTTTAGTTAGTAAAGTAAAGTCGTTTGATTGACTGGTTTCAGAGAAATCATAGTCTTGTTGACTGTCAAATCCTTGTGCTTTGAACACCTCGGGAGAAAAGTGTAAGCCCTTCTCTCCGATGTATCTCGCTCTTGGAACTACAGTGGTTAGTCGACAATATCCACGCACCCAAAGAGCGAGTGCAGTTATCGCGTCCTGTGAAGTTGGAGACCACCATGGGAACTTTGGAAATGGCGCCAATAAAAGAGCCTCGGGGGCGAGTTTCTCTCCAGGTAATATTCTGCGTCCTTTTTTCATCCATCGTCGAATGAAAAACATACGAATGCGACGATGTGGTCGGTCGTTATAGGGAATAGATCCGATGTATTTATTCTCATATTGGTAAATAATATCCTTGATGTCATCCCATACTTTCTTTGTGATGCAATAGCCCCAGAAATGACGATTAGTTACGATGATTTCATCGAGGGATTTTTCCTGGTCTTCCTTAGAAGATGGATTGAGGTTGTAAGCCATTACAGTGCCAACATCTGAGTATTTTTGCGACCAATCTGACAGATTTAGCACCGTTTTTACATAATCGGGATATAGTGTCATGTCGTCTTCGAATAGAATGATCCTGTCATATCCTTGTTGGTCAAAAAGTGAGCGGCGGGCGTCTATCAGATGCCTCCCGACCCCCCAATTAGAATCTCTTTGAACGATGGTTGGGTTAGCAAAATTGCTTTGTTCGACCAATTTTATCAAATCATCCTGGCGGGCTTTCGGGCCACCGTCGAGATAGAGGTGAAGGTCGTGCTCATGAGCCTCGGGATTAGCTGCAAGACTGGTTAATGTCTTAGCGAAATAATCGACTCTGTCAAAACCGAGTAAAAGAAGTGCTGTTCGCATAATTTCACCCCGATATTTACTCCTATCAATTAGATAAATCAATACTCTCTTCGGTTGAAAGTTCCTCTACCTTGCGTTTTCGCCCTAGTATCGACAGACATAGAATAGACATTATTACCGTAGAAGGATCAAATACGCCAGAGCCATCTAGGAAAAACCCATCATCTACTGAAGCGATAATTGTTGGTGTTGAATTTACGGATTCATTAACCCATTGTGATGAGTTTACCACTCGCTTTTGATACGAAAGTCGCCATTCTCCACCTTCATAACCAAAGCCGCCTGTGGTTGCAGTTACTGATTCTGTAGCATTAACTGTAAAATTATTTGATTCCCAAAGGATGTTGTCGCCATCTATGTATTGGAGGGTTGCGTTCATAGTACTTGCATGGCCAAGATTACTGATAGTGTAAGTTATATCGCTGCCAGCCATTTTGAATTCGTCGACAACCAAACGGGCGCGCCAATACCAAATATTGTTGATTAGATATCTCATGACGTCCATTTCTTCGCCTAATCTATCATGTAATGATTCGAATGTGCCAGGTACAAATTGTTCATCGTCGGTTTCGAATGTAAATGTAGGGAATCCCATCACGCCGTATCCATAGTCCCTACTGGTTCCACAATTTGGATAAAGTCCTTGATTCGCGTTTTGGATTGGGATGTCTGAAACGCTTTCATGGACATCATCTCTAATGAAGTGGAACAATTCCCAATCAGCTGGTTGTTCAGGCCACTTGCCCCACGGATAGAGCATGATCCAAACACCGGTATGCATTGTGACATAGAGGTCCGCGTCGGAGACTTCTGAATTCATATAATTTGAATTTGAGAGAGTTTCAGATTCACTAAATGCGCTGCTTCCTGGTTGAGTTGTTGGGCATGTATTCCAGTAATGGTCATAGTTTCGATTAAGATCTACCTGATTGATATTCCAACGTGTGTCGATATCGTTGCCATCTGGATTAAGCATTATTAGGATGTGAATCTCTGAGTTTTGTAATACTTGAATTGCTTCTTCGTTGCCGTCATTCCAGCCGTTGATGTACCATTTTGCCGTCAGCCATGCTAAAGCGGTGCCCAAGTATTCGTTACCATGGTGGCCACCATCGATATAGATGATTTCTTTTGTACTACCGTTAACTTTTGTTTCCATAGACCAGTCGGATAGCCTGACTACCCACAGTGTCTTTCCAAGTTCAGATTCACCTGTACTTGTCAGATCAACAATATCTGGGTTGTCATCTGCCCATTCGTTGACTTCAAGAGTGAGTGTAGCCCATGTGAGATGTACATGATTGTCTACTGGCTCGCCTGGCCACGCATCCTCCTGTGATGATTCTGGAGGTTGCGCACTTACGCCGCTGGAAACCCCTGCGATGAGCAGCAGTCCGAGCATGAAAGTAGCACTTCGCATGACATTGCCTCGCCTGTACTTGACAAGAATGCTTTCATTACAGGTTTTAGTCCTTGACACGATTTAGGTAATTCTCGTAATCAATTACTAGGTGGGCTTCCAGATGAACTATCTGACCCATCTGACCCATCTGAGTCATCGGTTTCGGAAGATTCGGTTTCTACTCCATCTCCATCTCCAACTGCAACGTCTTCATAGTAATAATAATTGTAATAAGATTCTGGCGTTAATTCTACCGCGGACGATTGTTCCATCGTAGTCAGATTAGTTGCTGTAACTCCACCAGCAGAAATCGCATAGATGTAATCGCCCATGAAAATTGAGCGCCTGACATTGTATTCCCCCCAATAGTAATGATTGTCGCCACGGTCGTAGAAATCAGAATGGTCTATCGTTCCATTAATGGTCAAACTATCTTCTCCTACGTCGACTATTACTAGTTTAGATACAAATTCATAACTCCAATCGTTTTGATTGTAATCATAGCGATAGGTCGAAAGTGGAATCGCTAATTGGCCATTCCAATATTGGAATGCTTTGTGCTCATATGTCGCTTCTGACCATGACCAACTCCAGCCTTGTTCATTGGGATCTAGAAGTGGTGATGCGTTCAGTACCGCACTTCTAGTTGGAATTGTTGGGTCCGAAACATTGAACAGAGAGATTTGAACTTTCGACCAGTCTAGTCCAAGTCCGGTTTCTACGTCTGCAGGTCCTAGTCCAATTGTTAGCAACGTATCATCTGAAAGAGGATGGATGTATGTCGAAACACCTGGGACTTCAAGCTCGCCAAGGATTACTGGATTGGTTGGATCCGAAAGGTCGATTGTCCAGAGGGGGTCCATATTCAGGAAGGTTACAACATAAGCCATGTCTCCGTCAAAACGACACGACCAGATGTTCTCGCCTATCGCAATACCGTCGACTCTTCCAATTTCGTTCAGTGCTTGTTTGCCCATTACCCCAGCTTGAGGCTCTAATACGACAACATGGTTTTCCATTGGCTCAATTTCATCTCCAAGCCACCATTGTCCCCATTGACCAGTCGTGGTTGCAACCCTAACTTTACCCTCGTATTCAGATATTGAAAATTGATTAAGGATTGTGCCATTAACTCTACCTGAACCACGATAGGTTGTATCGCCTTCTTGGCTAATATCAAATGTATGGATATTTGTGGCTTCGTCGTTGTTTGAATTGCCCCAGAACCACCACCAATCCCAACTGTTTTCAGTAATTATCATCGTATCTTCGCTTGAATAAACCAATGGGTGATTGCCAAGGATATGATCGGCTTCAAAGGCTAATTCCTCCGATTCCAAATCAAGAGTGAATATCGATATGAAGCCGCGGTTACTAGAGCCGATTGGAGCCGCAAAATCATCACATTCGTCTTTGTCTAATCCGTGTGTAGTAATCACGTCTCCAGACCGTTCATAGATGCGTGGAAGGATTTCTGAGTCGGTCATTGCATCTAGTATTTCTCGGTTCGATTGTATTACTGCATTTGCAGCAGTTTGCCGTAATTCTTTACGTAGAGGGTCTTTTTGTTCTAACTGATAATAACCATCAGGAAGATTATACCAACTCCTCAGGCCTGGAATATTGAGCCATGCATAGGTTACTGTTCGTACTGTTCCGTTAACCTCGCGAGCCGTGTTATAGTAGCCCTCGATGTAGAGTTCTCGGGTTTCAACTGGGTTGGAGCGGTTTGTAATGTCGATTACCGTGAATTTAGTCAGGGTATTTGTTCGCCATTCATTCCATTTACCCTCCCAGCCCAAAGCATCACGCATGGGGTGCCCTGATTCCAAGTTCCAAGAGGATACAGAAGAAATAACGACTAATCTGTTGCCATCGAGCATCATTGCTTGAGGCGTTCCTTCGATTAGCATCTCACTATCTAAAGTAACATTTCCAATGATGCTTGTGTTCAGGATATGCAAGGTTTTACTGTTGAGATAGTAAATATGGTAGCCATCGGTTTTGACGAAGTCTGCTTCATCAACGCCTTCTTCTTGGTTATTGGTTCCCGAAAAATCCTCTCCCTCTTTTCTTGCAGTAGGGGTGTTTGTCTGGGATGACTGTCCGGCGTCCATATCAGCAGAAGTTGCACTTTCTGCGCCATCCATCATCACAGCATCATCATCAAAACCGCCACCCCAATAATTGTACACTTCCTCGACTGACTGTTGTAATTGTACTTCGTATTCGTGAAATATTGTTTCCTTTATCGAAGACCCAAGGTCTTCACAATTATCAAAACCAATTAGTTCAGGAGTTCCTAAAGACCTCGATATCGATGTTGTGTCCTCTTTTAGCTCATTGTTATCGGTATTATCAGATGTTCCGGATTCATCAAAGAGCGAGGTGCAGCCCGCCAAAAGCATATTCAGGGCCAATAATATACCAAGAGAAACACTTCGGAAAGGGATTTCTGTAGCCTTCATCAGTTGTGCTATTGTAATCACATATAATCGGTTTGCGGTTAGATGATTTGACGAATTAACTATCAAATGTGGCTTACTGAGAGAGGCATGGGCATAGAGATTGAACGACGATTTCTAATCTCTCCTTCACAAAATAAAGTCTGGCATGGCGATTCGTTTCAAATCAAACAGTTCTACGTCACAAAAGAAATTGTATCTCATCTAATTCCGAATGATATCGATGTTTCCATGATTCACATTTGGCGTATACGTTCATCAGATAGAGGATGTTTTCTGACTGGAAAAGGGAGAAGAGATGGTGCTGCTGCTGTCGAATTAGAATGGAAAATAAGTCAAGATGAATTCGACGGTATAGAGAAAGATGGAATTGTCTCTAGTATAGAAAAAACCAGGTTCCTGTGGAGAGGAGTTGATGGTTTATTATGGGAGGTAGATGAGTTCGAAGGAGTGCACAGTGGCCTTATTATTGCCGAAGTAGAACTCGATACTGAAGATCAATTAGTGCAATTACCGGACTGGTTAGGAGAAGAAATAACCGGTGATAATTCTTGGTCTAATTGGTCTCTTTCGCAGATGACAAAGTTGTGACTATTCTCTCGACTTCTTCTTGGTTCAAACCAGGATGAACTGGAACCGCTACTAGCCGAGATGCTATGTCGTCAGTTACAGGCAGTATAGTGTCATGCTGGTGATGGTTTGCAAATACCGCCTGTCTGTGGCAAGGTGTCGAATAGTAAATTTTAGAGTCGATTTCTGCAGATGATAATTTGTTTATCAATGCCCCGGGGTTTTCGCTTAAGATACAATATTGGTGCCAGGAGTGTTGACTGTTGGGTCTGATTTTTGTCCCTTGATTAATCTCTGTTGCATTTTTTCTGCGTTTGCTTATCCATTCGTCGATTGCTTTTAGCTGGACTCTCCCGATTGCTGCTTGGACTTCTGACATCCGTAAATTAGTGGCTAATTCAACGGATTCAAGTACGTCATTTCTACCATGATTGACAAATCTAAGCATTTTTTCTGCCAAATCGGGGCGAGTTGTTGTTATCATTCCTCCCTCGCCGCCGACCGCCATATTCTTCGATGGGAAAAATGAGAAACAGGCAATATCTCCGATAGATCCTGCTCTTTTGCCTTCTAATTCTGTCCCGTGTGCCTGTGCTGCGTCCTCGATTAAGGCAATATTGTTAGCATCACATATTTCCCTAAGATGCGGGGAGAATGCTTGACCAAATAGATGGACTCCGATTACGGCCTTGGTTTTTTTATTGATTGCTGCTTCTGTTTCTACTGGGTCGATGCACCAGTAATCTCTCTCGACATCCACGAATACTGGAGTTGCTCCAACCAAAGAAACCGCTGTAGCTGTTGCAATGAATGTTAGAGACGGTACGATTACTTCGTCTCCGGGGCCGATTGAAAGTATGCGCAAAGCCGCAATCAAAGCTGCACTGCCGTTGTGGCAAGGGGTGGCGGCAATCGCTCCGCACCAATACGCAAACTCTTCGGCGAATGCCTGATTTTCTGGACCTTTTACCCATCGGCCAGAGTCGAGGACTTTCAATGCCGCTTCGCGCATTGCTTCGTCCCAGGCCGGCTGCGCCAGTGGGATGCGTTGCATGTTACGGCCAAGCAGGCATGAGTCTTGAGTCTGCCCGTTAACTGGATTATTTGCGTCATCATCAAGAGGGCACGCTTACCTCGCAACCCTATGTCCGACGTGTCTTCGCCTGATTTGGGTGGTCTCGTCGATGACATTCTAGAGAAGCCGAAGTCGAAAAAAAAGCACAAGAAAGCCAAGGGTATGTTGCTGGGAACTAGGCGAGACGATGGTTCAAGAATAGATATTGACCCAATGGTTCTTGCTCGTCACGCAGCGATGCTCGGTTCTACTGGTAGTGGTAAAACGGTAATGGCAAAGGCGCTTATCGAAGAAGCCGCTCTTGCTGGAATACCTTCGCTAATTATTGACCCTCAGGGAGATCTTGCTCGTTTGGCTTTGAGTATTGATGAAAACGACCTGTTGGAAAACGATGGCGATGTAGAGCGTATGAAAAAATTAAAAGAAAAAATCGAAGTTAGGATTTGGACGCCTCTACGTTCCAAGGGCCTGCCTTTGTGTATCGATCCTTTTCGCTCGCCGCCCCCCGGACTTGATGCTGAAGAAGCGATTACTGCGTGGGATATGGTCGCTGCCGGTTTCTCAAACCTAGCAGGATTTGATGTTGAAAAGACGCAAGGTAAAGTCGTCAAACCATTTCTGTATGAAGTACTGGTTCACGGTACGAGATTAGGCTTAGATGTCGGCGATTTTCAAGGTCTGGCAAAAGTTGTTCGAGACCCTCATGATAATTTTATGCGAGTCCTTCATCCAGAGTGTTTTGCTGAAGATGAAGAAGACCGTGAAGAAATGGTGTCGTGGGATATCGTCGCCTCCGAACACGGTTTACGCAATTATGACGACATGTTGCCAAAAAGCACTCGTAACGATTTAGCCAGACGACTTTCCGCTTTTTCGAGTGGAGTAAATCAACTACTCTTTTCCAGTGGAGTTCCAATTGATATCGATTCGTTTTGTCAACCGGCAATGCCTGGAAAGGTACCGATGAATATCGTCTATCTCAATACGATTCAAGATGAGGCTCAGAAGCAATATTTTGTACAGGAGTTAGCCCGTGAATTATACGGGTGGATGCTCACTCAGCAACCTGCGGAAAATGAGCTTAAATTGTTATTTTTTATGGACGAGGTCGCGCCATACCTGCCTCCATATCCCCGTAATCCTCCGGCAAAAGATCTGATTAAACTCATATTCAAACAAGCGAGAAAATATGGCGTTGCCTGCGTTCTTGCTACACAAAATGTTAGTGACGTCGATTACAAGATTCTCGCTCAAGCAAATACCACTTTTATCGGCCGTTTTACCCAACCGCAAGATGTCGAAAAGGTTCGTCACCTACTCAAGGAAAGTGGAGGAGATTTGGATTTCGTAGCCCAACTGCCCACTCTAGGCCCTGGGCAATTTCAGATGGTTGCCCCTGATGTCGACCCCGCTCCTGTTCCAATTCAATGCCGTTGGCTATACACCGACCATGGTCCTCCTCTGAATGAAGACCAAGTAGAAGACGTCACTAGTGATGAAATTCGTGCTTGGGCTAAGGCTCGCTCTTCTGGTAAAACAAAATCGAGAGGAAAGGGTGCTGCTGTTGCTGCTGTTAGCGGTAATGGTAGTGATAGCGATGATGATTCCCCTGCTGGCTTTGTTGAATCTGCCCGATTGAAATCGGTGGGGGGGATGGTTGCGGCGGCTCAAGGAGTCGTCGATGATTCTGCCTTTGAAGTTCGATTGATGGGTGGGCTTGGCGTTCTCAAAGACGGAAAAGATCCATTGTATGTAATGCAGGCTGCAACCAATGCGTCTACTGCAGTCATTTTGGGATGGACGTTGGTAGCGTTGTTAATCGGTTGGCGAGACAGTGATTTGGATTGGTGGTGGCTCGCTGGCGGTTTTATTCTGACTTCAGTGGTTGCACTTATTATTTCGCTCGAACTTTTCTTAGGGCATGATGCTGAACTGTTACGTAAAATTTCGCGTTTCGCAAGAATGACGCAGTTGGTTATTGCTGGTTGGCTATGGGGGCTCCTAATTTGGTCTCTTAATGGTTTGAATTTATTTGGCGCAGAAGCCTTTTTAGAAGTTGTTTTGGTTTGGGTGACTCTCTTCATCCTGATCGACTGGTTTAATCATTTCAAACTAGGAAAAATGCAATGGAAGGGGGGTACTGCTCTCGCTAAATTGAAAGGTATTACCGCGCTAATTACTGATTCCGAACTCACTGAGATGCAATCTAACAGTAAACAGATTCTAGCTGCGATGCGATGGCTATTGGATCTGCTAACATTGACTTGGCTCTGTGTTATTTTGATACAAGGTGTCGATATCTGGCAACGGCCAACTCTATGGCTTGCTTCGGTTTATGTTCTCACATTTACCAGTGAAACATGGTTGCGCCTAAGAGGGCGCTCACCGCAGTAAGTTAATTATCCAGATTCTTTATTTCTTAAATATCTAAATCAGAAGTCTTCATCTATTGGTGAGTTCAACGATTAAACATGTCAGACAGGTCTTCACACTCTGCTGCTACCTTGCTCGTGCCGCTCACTATGGTCATTATACTGCTCTTGTGTATTGTTCCATACAACCCCGAATTGCCGGTGGAAACCGAAATAGAATACACAGGAGGTATGATTGAAACTGCCATTATGGTTAAGGATATCACCAACGGTTCCACCGGTACATTTTTCGCTAGTGAGTGGATATCTATCAATAACACCATCTTTTTCGTAAGCTGTTGTGCAGATAACGAGTCTTCTGGACACGAACTATGGAAGAGTGATGGGACTGCTGCTGGCACAGTAATGGTCAAGGATATCTTTTCAGGTACAAGTAGCAGTAATCCTACCCACCTAACTGCAGTCGGCAACACGCTCTATTTCTCAGCGGATGACGGTTCTAGCGGGTCCGAATTATGGAAGAGTGATGGTACTGATGCTGGCACAGTAATGGTCAAGGACATTGTTGCTGGAAATGGTAGCAGTTCTCCCGAAGAACTCAAGGCTGTTGGAAGTACTCTTTATTTCAGTGCTAAAGACAGTGTTGGTAGAGAACTGTGGAAATCTGATGGTACTGTTAATGGAACTGTAATGGTGAAAAATATCTGGACTGGTTCTCCTGGCCCGGGAGATGGTAATCCCAAAGAGATGGTCTCGATAGGAAATATACTCTACTTCCAAGCAGAATCATATGACCTCGACGGCGACAATGTGTCGGACGGAGTTGAATTATGGAAGAGTGACGGAACCACTGCCGGCACTGTGATGGTCAAAAACATCAACACCGGGAGTAACTGGAATGGTGACAGTAATCCATCCGAACTCACAGTCGTAGGCAATACTCTCTATTTCAGAGCGAATGACGGAAGCAACGGAGACGAATTGTGGAAGAGTGACGGAACCACTGCCGGCACAGTAATGGTAAGGGATATCTTTTCAGGTTCAAGTAGTGGTTCGCCTGAGGAAATAACTGGAGTCGGCATTTACTGGTTCTATTTCGTAGCGAATGACGGCATTAATGGGAAGGAGATATGGAAGAGTGACGGAACCACTGCTGGCACAGTAATGGTCAAGGATATCTATCCAGGCGCAAGTGCCAGTATTCCTATGCACCTAACTGTAGACGGTAACACGCTCTATTTCTCAGCGGATAACGGTTCTAGCGGGTCCGAATTATGGAAGAGTGATGGTACTGATGCTGGCACAGTAATGGTCAAGGATATCTTTTCAGGTTCTCCTAGCAGTTATGCTGATCAGTTAACTGTAGTCGGCAACACGCTCTATTTCAGAGCCAGCGACGGAGTTCACGGGTCCGAATTATGGAAGAGTGATGGAACCACTAATGGAACAATAATGGTCAAGGATATCCGTCCAGGCTCAAGTGGCAGTTCTTCTTACAGACTAACTGCAGTCGGCAACACGCTCTATTTCAGAGCCAGCGACGGAGTTCACGGGTCCGAATTGTGGAAGACTATCGAGTATCCAGAAGATGCTGCCTCTGCTGATCTCGAGGCCAGCCTATCAATCGATCTTAATCCCATCGCAGCAAGTTCTTTTCTTATTTGGTATAATTTAACTGCGATTACCCCCGGGTGGGATTATACAATTCACTACACGTACCAATACGCAAGTAATGGTAGTTTCATTGGAGGTAACACCCCTGAGACATTTTCTTTCGGAGCAACATCATCAAATAATGGACCAATATATTTCAACCCTACTAATTTTGACTTTTCGCTTGATGTTGAAGTGTGTTTAACAGTTTCAGTTTACAATGGGACTCCGACCGCTAGCGCTTCATTGTTGGATAGTGATACCGATTGCGTTAATTCACCAACTTGGGAGAATATCATGTTAGCAAGTGGAGAGGGTGTTGGAAAAGCAAATAATAATGGTAATTCTATCGCTATCGATGATGATGGTAATATCCACGTCGCATATATTGACGATAGTCCTGGTCGTGGATGGCTTAGATACATGAAATATGATGGTGGTTCGTGGAGTGATTGGACTGTCGATTCAAGTAATGGTCAAGTCGGTTATGGTTCTTCTATCGCTGTTGATGATAATGGTGACGTTCATATCTCATACTATGATGCTCTAAATAAGGATCTCAAATATGCATTTTTCGATGGTAACAATTGGACTACAACTGTAATTGATGGTGCAGGAGGAGAAAATATGGGATTGTTTTCGTCAATCGCTATCGACCGAGGGGATGTTGCAGTGGGTATTGTTTACTTTGATGATGACAATAATTCACTCAAATATGCACAATATGATGATGATTCCGGTTGGGCGCATATGACCCTTCTATCTGGAGAGGTTGGGCACTGGATCTCTTTTACTTTTGATTCAACAGGAAGGCCGCACATCGCGACGCGTAGTTTGTCCTCCTATTCTTTGATATACGTTACTTGGGATACTGATTGGAGTTATGAGGTAGTAGATCAAAATGGAGATCAAGGTCGTTATTCCTCTATAGCGGTTGATAGTGATGATGGAGTGCATATCAGCTATTATGACCACACAAATACAAATCTAAAATATGCATATCTTGACCCTGATACTGTACCGCTTCAGTGGGAAATTGAAACTGTAGATGATGATTTTGGCACTGGTGGGGCGGGTGATTTGGGTAAACACTCGTCCATTGCTATTGATTCTAATGACGACATATACATCTCGTACTATGATGAAACTAATACTGATCTGATGATTGCTGGGAAAAATGGTGATGACGATTGGTATTTTGAACCAGTAGACACAGTTGGAGACGTTGGGGCATATTCTGAAATCGCCATTGATGACGATGATATCCCTCATATCATCTATTATGACGATGTTAATGACGGCGGCGGCGGTGCTGCCGTTGGTTTGAAACTTGCTTGTTTAGGTTGCTCGGTTAACGAACCCATCCTACCACCAACGATTTTAGTCAATCTAGCATACCTCCCTCCAATTGGAAAATTGCATGCAAGTTATACTCTAAACAACCTCGACGAAAATAGCGTTTATAGCTTAGAGAGAAACTTATTTTTCCAATTTAATTCCACTACTATCGTTTCTGTTCCTATTGGAATCGACTGCGATTGTGAAACTGTATCTGAATTTATTAATTGGGAAGAAGGAGATACTTTTTCGGGGAATGATTTTGTTATTACTGACGACACCTCTTATTGTATTGAGATTATCCTAAGTACTTCTGATGGAACTTCAACTAACGTACTCGATCAAAAGGTTGCATGTGGGAACTTCCCCGCAATTGACGATGATGATTTATCATGGTCGACTACAACTGTGCCAGATGCTTCCGGTAACTTTGGGCTCTATGTTGATAGTGTCTTAGATTCCGATGGTAATCCGCATTATTGTTATTATGATTATGATAATTCTGATTTGAAATATGCAACTTTTGATGATGATGGTTGGAATATTGTTACGGTTGATGGTTTTAATGGATCTGCTGGCGTCGATGGTGATGTTGGTATGTTTTGCTCAATTGCATTAGATTCAGAAGAACACCCGCATATCTCCTATTCCGATGATACAAATAACCACCTTCGGTTTGCTTCTCAAGTTGTTGATTTGGAAAATGCTTCGACGGAATGGGTGTCTGAAGTCGCTGATGCATATCCGGCCAGCGATACTTCACTAGCATTCTCTTCAGATGGTACAGCACATATTTCATATTGGTGGGCAGCTCAAAATGGCACTTCACCAACTAGCTCATACTGGTTGATGTATGCTAACAAAACCGGTGGCGGTTGGAATACCCATTCTCTTGTGGAGTTTAATGATGTAAGTACGGCCTTTTCTCCAGTTGGTTCCCAAACATCAATCGCATTGAGCAGCCTAGATGTTCCTTTTATCTCGTATTATCAGCCAGTATCCCAAGATTTGAAGGTTGCGTTTCTCGCAACCGAGGGATGGTGGGACATAGATATTGATACCGAAGGGGTGGTTGGACAGTTTTCTTCAATGATTATTAATCCATATAGCAATGCCCCGTATATTTCATATCATGATGCTACAAATGGTGCCTTGAAAATTGCAAGTTTCACCTCATCGGATGAAGATGGCTGGGAGAATTATACTGCGGATAGTGATAATGGAGACACCGGTCTTTACACTTCGATAATGTTTAACGAAGATTATGATGTAGGTATTTCATATTTTGACAATACTAGTAATTCCATCAAATATGCTGTCTACAACGACAATGAATGGCACACGAACGTCGTAGATGATAGCGGGGGTGCTAAGAAACATATCTCATTGGAAATTAACGATGATGGAGACATATTAATTGCCTATTATGACCTGTTGAACAGTGAATTAAAACTTTCATGCCACATGGCTGCTGGAGGCAGTGGGGATAGTTGTGATTTTGCTAACACAAACGACGTCGATACTGATGGCGATGGATATTTCGATGACAATGATGTATTTCCTCTTGACCCCACGGAATGGCTTGATAGTGACGGTGACGATATTGGAAACAACCTCGATGTCGATAATGATAATGATGGATGGACGGATAATAAAGAAAAATTATGCGGTTCCGACCTCCTAGATTCTTCGGATCAGCCTGCTGATTTTGATGGCGATGGAATCTGTGATGAATTCGATAATGATGCCGATAATGATGGCAATTATGATGGAACTCAAATTAAAATAAGATATTATGCGGATTACAAGGGTTGGAATCATGAATCTGGGTCTCACTATAATGTGATTGAGGCCGAAAATACTCCTGGTTGTCTACTTGTGAATGCTCGAATTTTGTCTGTGGATATGGCACATGCTGTTGCATGTCATTATCTGTTTGGCCATCCAAATTGGAGTGAGGGTAACGAGCAGCTCTGGCAATCGAATTATTCATCTAATGCATCTGATCCATGGATAGGATCATATTATCGTTCTGATGGTGAAATTAGGCCATTCTTACTATCAGAGATGACGGGGGAGCCACAATATGAATCTGGATGGGGTCTTTTTATTGCCGAAGGTCAAATGAATGAAATTACATCACTTTGCGACGGGGCATATTGTAACGATTTACCACTTCTTGATTTCCTCATTGATACAAATAACTATGTTACATATATTTTTGATTATTCAAACTCTAGTAATTCGAATGATGGAAGTAATGGTACCGGTAATAATACCGGTGGTAATGGTACAGACAATAATACCGGAGGAGGGTATCTTGTTTCTTATGATGATGGAGGAGTGGAAGTTGCTTTGTCAATTGCAGATTATGAGGGTATAGGAGTATTATTCAGTTCTGATAGTGATGGAAAACGCATACTATCAATCGAATGGTACCAAGAAGGTCCAATTTTTGCCAATACTACCGTTCAAATCGCTGTCGCAGAAGTAGATGCGGATGGGGATGTCATGCCAATTACTCCGGGAATGAGTACTACAATTTCGCCGAGCATGGGCTGGAATATATGGGGTACTGACTCTCTTAGTGGAAATCTCTTTGAATTTGACGGTCAAGATTTCTTAATTATCATAAGTGGTAATAATGCTGGAAAAATCGGAGTTGATACTACTGACCCCAAACTGAAAAGTTATCTTTGTAGTGTTGATTGTGAATTCTTTTTAAATTCTAATCTGGAAAATATTGGAGCTTCTAATGACTATAATCTCATGGTGAGAGTTGAAGTAGAATCGATGAATATTTCAAGAGAAGATAGTGATGGTGATGGAATTGTCGATGATGATGATGAGTGTCCGAATAATGCTGCAAATCCCCCTGATGATGGAGATTATGATGCCGATGGTTGTCCAGATTCAATGGATATTGACAAAGATAATGATGATGTTCTTAATGTAAATGACAATTGTGTTTACAGCCCGTTGGGATGGTCGACTAATGATGAAGACCCGGTTGTTGACTGGGATCATGATGGCTGTCGAGATGCTGATGAAGACGTAGACATAGATGGCGATGGTGTTGATAATTCAGATGATAAGTGCGATTATACACTTATTGGTAGCGATGTTGATGATGAAGGTTGTATTTCCTCTGGAGAAGAAGATGTTGTAGAAGAGGTTGAAAGCGATGAAGAACCCGAGGGGGAATGGTATTCCAATATTCCAGTTATCGGCTCACAACTTGAGCCAATTGTAGAAATGGTCCAAACCAAATACGGTAAAGCAATCAGCGCCTCTGTCTTTGTTCTAACTGCACTTGGTTATGCTTATCGAGCAATCTCTGTTAGATCTGAAATGAAAATGAAAAAGCGGATGAGTAAATTCGAAAAGCGTATTGATATTGCTGATTCTGATAGAGAGTTGCGAAAAATTGAGAGAGATGTCGAACATGCCGAAGAGAAAAACCTCCTACCACTAGGAGGTTATGGTGACTTGATGTCGATGATTGAAAATCGTGAAGAACAATTGGGTATCAGTGAAGGTTCCGAGAGTATGCAAATGATGAGTGCCGCTTCTAGTATGCAGATGGAGATGGCTGAAAGTATGCAAGAAATGCGTGAAGCGCAGGAAGACATCGCCAGTATGGCAGATAGTATGCGTAGTGCACAGAGAGGGCCGCCTCAACAATCTCGTGGCGGGCCCCCTGGCATGGCTGCATCTCCTAAACCAATGCAAACATCATCTGGAATGAGTAGGCCGTCTTACCATCCAAAGGATATGGATGAAGATGGAATAGTTTCAGAAGAAGATTTGGCGAAGTTCAATGCTTTGAGTAAGGCTGAACAGATAGCAAGACAGTCGCGTGGATCAAAGGACAAGGGGTTGACTTCAGAGATCGTTAGATTCTCTAAGATTCCGCGTAGTTCAAAGGCGCGTTGTCATTGTGGATCTAAAAAGCAATATGGAAAATGTTGCCTCAGGAAAGATCGGTGCCCGTGTGATAGTGGTAAGAAGTTCGTGAAATGTTGTGCTAAGAAAAGAGGTTTCAAATGAGGTTTTTTGGTGTCTATTCTAATTATTTTGAATCATCAGCCATATGATGGCACTGATGTGACTTGGAATGCCTTACGACTAGCACGTCAATTATTGGTTGATGGTGAAGAGGTTCGCCTTTTCCTAATGAATGATAGTGTTGATTTGGCCCGAGATGGGATTGAGCCTCCTTCTGGTGTCGAAGATATGATTGCGATGACAAAGGCGTTGATTGCCGACGGTGTTGAAGTCAAAGTTTGTGGAACTTGTCAACAAAGATGTGGTGTTCTCAAGGGTGCACCCTATTACGAAGGTGCTCAATATTCAACCATGGCAGAATGTTCACAATGGGTGCGTGATTCTGATAAGGTACTAACCTTCTGAATAAGCTTCACAGTTCCTTAGTGAGACACTCGGCTAGATAGTGATACTCGTCGGGGTGATTGTATAGTTGAGCCGAGATTCGCAAGTATCTCCCCTCAGGAGAAGGCCAACTCCAAACCGGAACCTGTATGCCATATTTGCTAAGTAGAACTTGGTGCAGAGGATCTGGTTCGTGTAATGGCCTTGATTTGGTTATTGAATCAGTTATTTTTAGAGTTGAGATACTAGCTATCATATCATCTGGGCAAGGGGCGTCTAGACCTAGTGATTCGCAGATTATATCGCGCCCTTGGATACATAGTTGGCGGTTTTTTTCAATAATCTCTCCCCAACTACTTTGAGAAATTTTTTGCATTTCTCTAATCGCTTTTGGGATTGTTAGCCACCCAGACATATCACTGGTGCCAACCCAATCAAATTCATGTCTGAATCTGCTAATTCCATCAAGTGGAAAGGTTGCTCCATGACTAATATTTAGAGGGTGTATCAAATGTTGTAAATCCTTACGGACGTAAAGAAATGCAGACCCTTTCGGCGAACATAACCACTTATGGCAATTACCTGTAACATAAGATGCCCCTGTCTTTTCTAAATCTAAAGTTATCATTCCCGGGCCATGTGCAGCATCAAGCAAAACTTGGATGCCGTTTGACTCTAATTCTGAAGTCAATTGTTCAAATGGCATCCTTAAACCAGTAGGGCTAGTAACTGTATCAATAAGTGCCAATCTAGTATTTTTTGTTATTGCCCCCATTACAATATCAACTATCTGTTGATTGCTATCAATTGGAAAGGGAATTTGACAAGTAACAACTTTTGCTCCCCATCTTTTTGCTACAAAGTCGATGGCGTTACGGCAAGCCTGATACGCGTGGTCTGGTACAAGTATCTCGTCATGAGAATTGAACACTAATGAACGGAGAATTGTGTTAACTCCTGTTGTCGCGTTAGTAACCAATGCGAGGTCTTCTCCTGCGCAATTGAGAAAAACTCCTAATTCGTCTCGGACATTAGACAATAGATCTGGAGAGATGTCCTCATAAAACGCAACAGGTTCATTTTCGATTAGGTCTTGCCATTTGCGTTGTTCCTTAATTACCTCGATTGGGCAAGCACCAAATGACCCATGATTAAGAAAAGATATGTTTGGGTCGAGAGTCCAATTTTCGGCCATATCGCTTCTTGGTGGGCGTCCCATAGTCCCACATCCCTCCTGTCCTAACAATCATATCGGTGATTATGATAGATTGTATAAATGAATTAAAGTGCAGGAGGCAGGATTTGAACCTGCGAACCACTGAGGACTGGGACCTCATCCCAGCGCCGTTGACCAAGCTTGGCAACCCCTGCTTGTTTTGAGCCAGATGCAACCGATATTTAACACCGCGAGAGGTCAATAGAATATTGAACAGCAGGTCAATGAACCGTCGGCTGCTCTGATTTGTGACATCTCCAATAATACCACATTGAATCCCCGATCACGAAGTGTTTTCTCTACCGTAGGATAACCTTTTGCAACTAGCACTGTGCCGTCTTCGAAGCCAATTGTATTGCAGCCATATACCTCTTCACTAGGCATCCACAAAACCTCCGTTCCTTCGGGTAATGGCTCGAATGCATCCTTGGCCAGAAAGCCCTCTGGTGCAAGAATTAACTTATCTGACGGAGTTGATGAAATACTTGTGAGATGAAGAGCGTTGCCGGGAATTTCTAATTCCTTTAATCGATAGCCCATGCCTTCAACAAATTGTCTAAGTTCGGCTATGCCTTCTTGGTTCGTACGGCTGGATAAACCAACGTAGAAATTATCGTTGAAACGAAGTACGTCGCCGCCGTCCATTTTAGCAGGAAGTTGCATTTGTGTAATATTACTAATAGAGAGTTTCTCAGCTAAAAATTTCGCAATTTCCGCTTGCTCTCCGACACGAGATTCGTGACCAGCGATTGGAAGTAAAGCCTTACCCTCAATCACGATTGCCTGATCCTCGACAAAAATGCAGTCAGGATATTGATCGTCGCCATCAATAATTGTTACTTCAATACCTATTTCTCGAAGTTTTTTAGCATATGCTGCATGCTGAATTCTGGCTTCATTAATATCAATTGTACCATTACCAAAGTAGTGTGATAATGATCGTTCATAAGAAGAAGGTACAGAGCGTAATAATGCGCGCTGCTTCTGTCCTACTTTGACAGTTGCCATCGACCCAACGTGCCGTTGAGTTTTGTATAATCCTTATCCTATATGTGGAAACTAGATTCCACAGAATGGAAAATACAATTTAGCCTTCAATCAAAGGAGTAAGGTCTTCTTCTTCCTCGCGTAGCATCTTGGCCCAAAGGTAAGAAGTTCTACGGGCTCTCCGTAATTCTCTGTTACGTCTCTTCTTTCTAAGCATCTCATGCACCAGGGGTGGTATCATTGTCGACATCTCTTCTCAGTGTTAATTATGCACCTACAGCATTATCAAACCTTCGCATAGATGCGTAGCATTGGAATACTGGCTATATGTCGAGTATCTGATGGCTCAGAGGAAATTGGCAGTGCTTCTCGCGCTAATAATGCTCTCCTTACCCCTATCGGGCTGTTTTGGTGAGGATGAGGTCAGTGGAGTCTCTGCAGGTGATGTTACGGTAACTCCTGCAATACTGAGTGGGGGGGAATTCCAAGCGATGACGCTGAAAGCTGATAGGTCGCTTTCCGTATTTATTCCATATCTGATAAAAAATGATATTACAGGTTTTATTCAAAATTCGACAGTTATCGATCTAAATCCTGGCGATTCCGTACAACTTAGTGTTCTTGCGCCACCGAGAATAGATACTGCAGTTGTTCTGGTTGGTGAGTTTGGTCGCGAAAATTGGCCGATTAGAAATTTGGATGAGTCATGGAGAACTTGGTATAATCGAGGGGGTCAAAATAATGATGACAATCAGGGTATTTCTCGCGTAATTGCAATTAATGGTTCATTGGACACCGTTACCTCATCAAGTAATAACGGTGGAAGTGTTATTGCAGTTAGACTTCCAGTTCAAAGAGAAATGGCGGCTGCCTATTCTGAAGCAGACGGTGGTAGACATTCGACAGGTGTAGTAAATGGTAGAACTACTTACAATTATTTGTCGATGTTATCGGATGAAACCTCAGACCCTACAGATGTTGTAGATGGTGCTGTTGGATTCCTTGACCGTTGGGCTGGACAAGGTAACGCTGCATACGAAGATGCTGCTCTGCACCTTATCCAAACACTCGAAAATTTTGGCCTTGAAGTTATTACACAGAGATTTACATATGAATCCGTGATGACAGGAGCTCAAAACCCAGAAGCGTACAATATCTGTGGATATAGATTTGGTGAAGTAGATCCGGATAAATGGATGGTATTCGGCGCTCATTTCGATATTGCTCCACCAGTAAATGTTGGAATGTTGGACCCGCATATTTTTGGACGAACCTATGGAACACGAGTTGGTGCCTATGATAATACAGCAGGAACAAGTATGGTGCTCACTGTTGCAGAAGCAATGGCTAATTACAATACCAGAAACACGATGGTGTTCTGCTTATGGTCTGGTGAAGAAGGTGGAAAAAGAGGTAGTGACTTTTGGACGGATTATTGGGTTAAAGAAGATAACCCGAATGTCGAAGTTACCAATTATGTCAATCTGGATATGGCTGGAGTAAATTGGCCTGGTGGCGGCGGTGCTCCTTGTGGCAACGGACATGGCGGTGGTACTGGAAACTGTGACCCCGAGCCAGAAATAGATCCGGACGGGTATCCCAAGGACTCTGAAGTTTGGCCAATGCGCGTTTACATTGGCCCTAGTCTTGATCACGACGTTATGAACCAACCTGGAATGGTAAATCTAGCAATGTGGATTGGTTCTGATGCTATCGGAGTTGAAGAACAAATGTCACCTCTAGTCGGAACAGATTTTTCTGCAGATACTTGGAAAGTTGACGATTGGTTGGCTAAAGATAGGCCTGAGATTATCGTCTATGAAGATACTACTGCGCGTTCAGACCATGCTACATTCCAAGATAACCTTGGAACCGTTACAATGGGATTCGGAGGGTTGGTTGATGGATATTGGTGTTATCACCAAACCTGTGATACCCTAGATGAAATGGAAGATTGGATGGACACCACTGGTAAAGAATACGGCGATGAGCAAAGCGGAACTAGTAATCTCGTGGATGCTCTTGATACTATCACTTGGTGGGCTACTTACTCTTTCTTCCATCTTGATGAAAATCCGGTAAGAAATGCTTACTTAGAAGATTCTGAATGATTTTACTCCCTTGATTGTTGCTCTGCTAGCAACTTAATTTTAGAGAACTAAAATAAGTTTGCAAATTGAACTACTAAATCCATCGGAGACCAAGGGGTGGTGACCCAAAGCAAGACTGGTATGGCAAATACCAATAACGCTGCAAGCCATACACCTTCATTCCAATCTTTTACTTTGAGGCCGTCTAAAGGCCCAAAGGGAAGCATGTTGAATAGCCCCAGTATCAGATTAGCACTAACCCAAAACGCAATTGCATCCCAAACCATTGACTGCCAATTAAATCCATCTTCGACTAGATAGCCGCTTGCTAAAGGTTCACTTGTGCCCATCAATAGGAGAATCGCTCCTCCGATTGGAATCCCAATGATAAATAATGAAAGATTAACAAGTGGCCCTGCTATTGCAATATGTCCGTTTTGGCGTCTAGTCACTGTACCTGCAACCATTACCGCACCCGGAGCCATAAATACGACGCCAAGAATTGCAGATATTCCCACGCCCATCTTTAAGCCACTAGGGTCGCTTCTAAATTCCGCCCAACACCCGTAAAATTTAGCCATGATTTTATGACCAATCTCGTGGAGAATGAATGCTGGACCTACTGCAATCAACATTACTGGCATCGATAATATCAATGTGAATAGCCAGGCGGATGAGCCTAAGACTTGTAGACCAAAAAATCCACCAACTCTCATTAAACCAAGTGCTAGAGTAAAAGCTCCTGTTGCCAGTAATAAGTGGCGCTTCTCTTCTTCGCTGAAATGCCATAGTCTTCCTTTGTGCATCTGTGGTTGTTGCTGGAAGTTTATTCCCCACATTCCTTGATTTGAACCAGGTTCGTTACTGAGATTGAAGTGTATAGTGCCTCCTGCGTCTCTTTGGGCATGCACTCGATGAATCTCTGGTTGGCTGGCCCTGAACGGGTCATCGTCGATGATATCCGCGCGGGAATCACGGGCCATGTTCTTACGTCGAGCGCCGTGTTTTGAAGGCTACTATAGGAGGTTTCATGGTTGCTATGTCCATGCAAAGACATGGCGATGCCGAGAAAGGCAATGAAGGAACTCGGTTTCCAAGCCTGTTGCCTACGCTGCGATGCTTCTGATGTTAGTGGAAGTTCTCGTTGTCGTTCTTGTATTGAAAACCATAGAATTACTCGTGAACTTATAGCCCGTGCGCCACAAGACGACCCTTTGTTTCGCTTTGCTCGTACTTTGTCTTCACTGGCTGCTGCTCCCCACCAGCATGACCACGACCTTGTTCATGGATCTACTTTAGTAGAACAGCAGAGGTTGGCAGCAGAATTGGTAGAAATTACTGCGCCGCCTACTGCAAAAGAAATAGGTCAAACATTCATTCAGCAAGGGAAAAAGGTTGATTTTAATCCACTCAGGGATATTGGGAATCAGAACGCTTGGGGGAAAGAAGGTGCGAGTAAGGAGGTCGTGGCCGAGGCTGGTAAAATGCTCCCATATACCAGAGAGTCTCCTACCTCGTTAACCACACCGAGTAAAAAAATCAAGCCGGTAGACAGATCAGACCGAATAGGTGAAGATTTAGAGATGAGTGATAGGTTACATGCGATTGAAGAAGTTGCTAATTTGCCTGAAGAAATACATGATGTTGTTGAAAAAGACATTCTAAAACAGCGAAAAGATGCTCGAATGAATTGGACTGAAGTTGTTACTGGGATTTCGGGGCTTTTGGATGATGATTTAGACCTTTAAATTAATTAAACAGGTTTTATAATAAGTGTTTCTTGATTAACTATAGTCGTTTTCTTTTGTATTCTAACCTCATGGGTTGGCTAGTTTGTATGATACTCTTTGTGTGCCTTTTCCCTTACTTTTTTTGCCAATAAATTCGATGTCTCCAATCTCTCCGAGTTCTTTGACATGCGTTCCCGCACAAGGGCATAAGTCAGCACCGTCGCCTATTTGCACGACCCTTAGTTGGCTGACTGATTTTGGTAGTAAATCCATATTTGTTCTCTCTGGAGGCATTATTTTGTTAACCTCATCACGCGTCATAATCGATATGCTTACTGGGAGATTGCTCTTGATTATTTCATTGGTTTTATCGAAGACTCTGTCTATCATTTCCGGTTCGAACCGCACTGGGTTGAAATCAATTCTAGAACGTTCTTGGTGGATTTGGTTGCCAACTGTTCTAACACCACTGAACATTTCATAGACAATTCCGCTAACAAGGTGTTGAGCGGTGTGCATTCGCATGTGAGCATGCCGGCGATCCCAATCTATTTGCCCCGTTATCGTATCTCCGACACTCAAGCCGTGATCTTCTTCCACGAAGTGCTCGACGTCTTCCCGTCCACGTACCTCTGTGACTTTTATCTCGCCTGTATCAGATGAGATTGTACCTACGTCCCAGTTTTGGCCTCCGCCGATAGGATAGAAAAGGGTTCTATCAAGGATTATTTTTTGGTCTTCGATTGCTACTACTTTAGCGTCGAAGGATTGGAGGTAGCAAGCGTCTATGCTTTCCATGTACAATTTCTCGGTCATTGTTTCCCGTTAAGGGCTGATGGTTTTCAATTTAGTTACCCTTGTGATTAGCGATTCGATAGAATAATTTGGTATTTTTTCTTGGTGTAATATTGCTAATGGCCACCAAATAAGAGTGTATAATATTGTCACCATCATTGATGTTGTAAAAGACCAGTTTCCTGTTTCATCTAGATTATACATCAAATTTAGAGGAATGAAATGAAGAATATAGAATGTTAATGTAACTCTACCTATCGATTCTAGTCCGGGGATTTTTTGGCTTCTCGAGAGTGCCATCCAAATTATTCCAACACAGGTTAACGAGGTTGTGATGAAGGGTAAATTCGCTGGGAAAAAGGTCATCACAGCGTTACCACTGGGCGCAGCTAACTGTGAATTGGAAACATAACCCATAATGGCCCATATCAAGAAGAGAAGGATTCCTCCGCTTAGTAGTTGGCCAACGCCCTTCTTAATATGTGATAGATCATGTATTCTCGCTCCAACCATTGCAAAGGCTAACCATGGAAACAAAGGATAGGTTCCGTCCCATAATAAGTGTCGAATTAGTGTTTCAAAATCTGGAGTGTTGACCATGGCATTCCAAGTTAAGCGCCCTGGTGAAATTATTGTTGGGAGGATAATCATCATCACTAACGGGATTAACCAAATTGGCTTTTTCTTATACTCGATACGGGTAAGGGGCAACCATAGGCCTGAACTCAGTATTATTATCGCTATTAGTGATAATACTCCTGGTGTTAGAGGTTCGAATAAATGTGAGCCAGCATTGTTTACCAAGATCTGTGCTGTAAGTAATATTGTTACTTTGATGAAAATACTTTGTAAGTTTCTACGAGACTTAGCAGCACCCCATCCGACTAATACAATGAATATCGGTGCTGCGAGGCCGCCAAAGCCCGCTACGAAAAAAGCCAATATTCCTGTTGTTGAAGTCTGTTCTGGTTGCCATGTTGCCGCAGCATGAACCATTACCATCAGTAACAGGGCTAATCCTCGAAGGCTGTCGATGGTTGCATTCCTTGCCATCTACTTCCCCATCTGTTGCGAATGCAAATTACTTCATGAATTAGTTAGATTGAATTAATTCAGAATGTATTTTCATATTCAGTAGAATCTCTCCAAAATCCCTTGCATAAGCACAGAGACGACGTATTGATTCTGAAATTGTAAAGTCGAATGTTATCCATTTGTTCGTTCGGTGATTTGAAAGTAAATCCTTTTCGTGTGAAATTAATGTTTTTTGTATTTCTTTCAAATTTATTCGGGCCTCTTCGATTCGAAAAGAATCTCTAGTCCTAATGTTTATCATCAGTTCTTTTAGCGATTCTTGCCAAATTTTTAGTGACTGGAAGGGTTGTTTTCCGGCTATGTTTGAAGTTATTTCGGGGATTTCATAGATCATTGTCGCAAGAGAATATGAATGGTCCATCATTCTTTCAAGTGAACGTGCGAGGTTTGCATATTCCAACGCTTGAGTTCGGCTAATATTCAAACTAGAGGCAACGATATGAGATTCTAACGAAATTCTAACTTGTCGCTCGATTAAATATAGTAGCGCGTCTACTTCATTTTCCCTTTCTGTAGCATCTACGAGGTATTCCTGATCCTCTCCTTCAATTACACTTACAATATCACGGACCAGTGCTGTAACTTGTAGATACATCCGATTCAAACTGGCATGTAACGGCATATCTCCGGCATTCATCATACACATTAATTCGGTTTTGTTATCTGTCTCTGTATATATTTCGAATCCCGTAGTACTACGGAGAAACCTTCTGATTTGTGTTGAATATTTCTTTCTCTCATCGTTGTTGAATGAAATTGTTATGCTATCTGCGCCTGAAATATATGCTCCCATTAAGTGGTCGTGCAAACCTCCTTCTGGTAGTTGATCCGTCGAGAAATGCGCTGTGTGAGTGATGTCTTTCAGATTTCTGAATGGTGTTAACCTTAGTGCCCCGCTTGGCCTCCAATCTATCCTAATAGAATCTCGAGCTTGTAAATCATGCTTCAAAACCCACGGGCGCGGTAGGCTTACAGTAAATGTGCTACCGCCTGTACTCTGTAGTTTTCGAACCTCTTGTTGACTCTGATTGACAACCATGTGCTTCAACCCGTGTAGAATATAGAACTATATAGAATATACATGGTTCTAATGATATACTGTGTTTTTCTAGGAGATGTGTGGAGCCTATTACCTTAGTACTGATTGGGTTAGCACTCGTTGTTTGTGCTTATATGGCGTGGAATATTGGTGCAAATGATGTTGCTAATGCTATGGGAACCTCTGTTGGTTCAAGGGCTTTGACTTTGAAACAGGCTGTGATTATTGCCGCTGTCTTCGAATTTTGTGGCGCATTCTTCGCAGGAGATGCTGTTACTGATACTGTGAGAAAGGGTATTTTATCGGTTGATTTTGATGTTGTCGATGATGCGTTTTCAAAGGATTTAGCGTTTGGATTTATTGCCGCTATGATGGCGGCTGCCACTTGGTTAACAATTGCAACGAGAATGGGGCTCCCTGTTTCAACTACGCATTCGATTATTGGGGGAATAATTGGAGTTGGATTAATCTTAGAAGTGAAACATGATATGACGCTTATCGATTGGAGTGTTGTGCAAAAAGTTGTTCTTTCGTGGATTGCAAGTCCTTTGATGGGGGGATTGCTCGCATTCTTTTCATATATGATAATCAAGAAAACAATTCTAGATAGTGAGAACCCAATCGATCGTTCACGTTGGTTAGCACCCGTACTTGCATTCCCGACTTTCTTTGTTTTGGGCCTTGCATTACAATTCAAAGCGTTGAAGGGTTTCTTTTCTAGGGCTGAAAATAATGATTGGATTGAGGATAAAAACGATTGGTTGCCTGTGAAAGAAGGTGGAGTGTTTAACCCATTTGCAGATAATGCATGGTTCCCAATTAACTCTCTGATTGTGTCTGTAATTATCGGAGTCGGTGCCAGCCTCATTCTATATTATGTTCTTACAAAGGTAGATATTAACGATGAGAAAAGAGGGTTTAGAGGCGTTGAGCGGATTTTTGTTTGGCTACAAATTATCACAGCTGCATATGTCGCATTTGCCCATGGCGCAAATGACCGATCTAATGCAATCGGACCTATGGCCGCAGTATGGCAAGTGCTTAGCAGTGATGGGGGCCGGCTTCTAGAAGAGGCTCCTATCCCTCTGTGGTTGATTTTACTTGGTTCTGCAGGTATTGCCATCGGTGTAATGACCTGGGGTTGGCGAGTAATGGAGACAATTGGTAAAAAAATTACAGACATCACCCCAACCCGTGGTTTTGCGGCTGAATTTGGTGCAGCAACAACGATACTTGTTTTCTCAATGCCATTCTTAGCGGTTCCAGTTTCAACGACGCATACGCTCGTGGGTGCTGTTGTTGGAGTAGGTCTTGCGGGTGGCGCTAAAGCGGTTGACTTCAGAGTGTTTGGGAAAATTGCTGCTTCATGGGTTGCGAGTGTGCCGGTAGCTGCGTTTGGTGCAATTGTTCTCTTTGTCGCATCAGGTGGTAATGATCTAAACATGATTGTAATATTGCCATTGTCTTTCTTAGCGGTTGCATATGCGATATGGAAGAGCGATGGAGAGGTTCATGTTGAAGAGGCGCTATCTGATGTAGGAGGAGATGGGTTTGCTGTCACTCCTTTCGAACTATTCCATACACACGCCCAAGCCGTAGAGGAAACCGTTGAAAACATGTTAGAGGCTGTGAATATATCCTGTGATGGGGGGGATGCTTCCGATGCGATTCAGTCTACTATTGAAGCTGAACTTAAGGCGGATAATATCAAGAATGAGTTAAGGGTTTTGATTAAGAATGATATGAGAATATTAGTGGGAAGTGATGATTTCTTACATATGCTGACGCGCCAAGATCGTATCGCTGATTATGCTCAAAATGTTGCTGAACAACTTGGATTTAGAACATTATTTGATGATGTTGAAGCAAAGAGTAACCTAAAGAATATGGCAATGGCTGTGGCAGCAACTGTAGCTTCCTATGAAGACGCTGTTGAAGCATTGAGAGATTTCACAATAAGTGGACAAACCAAGAGTGCTGAACTAAAGTTAGCCCAGTTGATCAAGGATGTAAATATCAAAGAACACGAGGCTGATATCGTTGAAGCCGTTGGTGCTGGATATGTATTTGCTAATGGTGAAGATAATCCATTGGCTGCTATGCATATGTATCGTGTATTGCAACGACTAGATGATGTTGCAAATGCTTGTGAAAAGGCTGCAAATGCTTTCCTACCGATTCTAAATCGCTAATACTTATTAGAATATTATTCTGATTAATCAAAGGTTGTTGGTAGCATATTCTACTGCGTTACGGAAGATTTGCAATCCCTCACCTTCCCAGTCACCGAGAACAGATTCTTCTTCGGATTCGACCAATGGGGCATCTCCCCGGGTGTGTGAAGGGTGTAGCCATCGTGCATAAACCGCCTCTGGGTGAGGCATTAGTCCAAAGACTAATCCTGTTCTATCGCAGATTCCTGCGATGTTCCTCATACTACCGTTTGGACTAATCGGGAAGGGTAGAATCTTGTCTGAAATTCCACTTCCTATTTCTGAATCCGGGTCTACATAGCGAACAGTGAGTTGATTATTCTCTTGTAGGGTGTTTAAATCTATATTGTCTGGCATGATGAATTTCCCTTCGCCGTGGCGCACTGGGCATTGAATCCTCTCGATTCCTTTAGTCCAAATACACGGGCTGTTTTGGTCGAATTCCAATGTTACCCACCGGTCTTCATAGCGGCCTGAATCATTTAGTGTAAGACTCGCCCTCTGGACAAAATCTGGAGTCGTGTCCCCAACCAATGGGCCCGGTAGTAATCCTGTTTTGACTAATACCTGAAAACCATTACAGATACCAATAATCGGTTTTCCGGCTGCTACAAAGGACTGTAATTGGTCTCGTAAACCGAATCTCAACCGATTGCCGAGCAGCCTTCCGCTCCCTAGATGGTCACCAAAAGAAAATCCGCCAGGAACGGCTAGTATGTGGAAATCGTCAAGGTTAATTTCACCGTTGACCAATCGATTAACGTGTATTCTTTGTGATTTTGCACCTACTAAATCGAACATCGCTGCTGTCTCGTGATCGCAATTAATTCCAAATCCAAATAGGACTGCGACTCTAATCATCAAGCAACACCTCCTGTAAGATCTAGAGCGTCTTTCCAAACACTAACCATTTCGTCGATATTACCGCTAACCAAATCATCAAAACCGTCAACAATTGATAGGTCACTTTCAACGACGACGCCGAGTAAATGTAATTCATGCCCTTCCATCATATCAAAGAATTTTTCTTCTTCGTGAGGAGATACGCCGACGATGATTCTGCCTAATGATTCACCCCATAGCCTTCCATAGACAGACCCCTCTCCGATACCATCGATATCGACTAAGGCCCCTAATCTACCACCAATACACATCTCCGCAATTGCGATTGCTAAACCACCCTCACTACAGTCATGTGCAGTTCTGATTAATCCACTGCGTATTGCTTCTGATAGTGCTTGATATCTTGCGAGGTTTACCTCTGGGTTTTCTAAACGAGGTACTTCTCCACCTATTCCCTCTGTTTGGCCGTTTTCATTAAGCATAAATGCTAACTCAGAGGCTCCAAGTTCTTCGTTACTATTACCGAGAATGTACAGCCTCTCACCTACATGTTTGAGGTCTGATGTAGCGGTATACCTAACATCGGGTTGATCTCCGAATAAGGTGAATAATAATGTTGGAGGAATCGATATCTTGTTCTCTCCGCTACCATAGTCGTTCTTCATAGAATCCTTACCAGATACACAAGGTAAACGGTAGGCTCGGCATACTCTCTCGAGTTCTCTGTTTGCCCTAACCAATTGTGCGAGTTTGAATTTTCCATCCGGTGTTTTATCGGATTCTATTGAATCCGGCCAGCAGAAATTATCTAATCCTGCCATTAAATTAACATCCACGCCAGCACAAACGGCATTTCTAACCGCTTCATCTATTGCTGCTGCTGCCATTGCTCCGGCGTCAATATCTGAATAACGCGGTTGGATTCCACACGATACAACTATTCCATGTGGGCTACCGTGAATTGGAGCGATTAAACCCGCATCACCAGGTCCGTCTCTTTCTACTCCGACAAATGGTTTTATCGCGGTTTGGGCGATAACTTCGTGATCATATTGTCTAACCCAGGTTTCTTTAGAGGCTATATTTGGTCTTGCTAACATTTGCAATAACATCTGTGAATGATTGGATTCTAGGGGTGGTGTGAATTGTTTTATCTCTGGTTTAATCCATTGGGATTCTAATTGTAATTGTGGGACTCCGTTGTGAAGGAACTCTATTGGTAAGTATGCAACTGTATCATCACCATAACACACATGGAATATCCCTGTATCTGTGAAGGTAGCTACTGGTGTCGACTCTACCTCGTGTAAATTCGATAATGCTTCGAAGGCGGCACAATCCTCTGGTTTTACTGCTACTGTCATTCTTTCCTGTGATTCAGACACAAGTATCTCCCATGCTGACAAACCTGATTGTTTGAGAGGTACTTTCGATAAGTCAATCTTACACCCACCTGTATATTCTGCCATTTCACCAATTGAAGAGGATAGTCCGCCTGCTCCGTTATCAGTAATACAGGTAATCAAACCGAGATCTCTTGCTTCTAGAATCATATCGACCATCTTTTTCTGAGTTATTGGGTCGCCGATTTGTACAGCGCTCGATGGAGAGTCTTCGGTTAGTTCAAGTGATGAAAAAGTTGCTCCGTGAATACCATCAGCGCCAACCTTTCCGCCAACCATGTAAACAATATCATCTGCGTTTGGGGTTTTGATGTGAGATTCTCTGCCATCTGGTAATAGGCGTGGCATAATCCCTATTGTTCCACAATATACTAGTGGTTTTCCGATATAACGGTCGTCGAATACCATCGCCCCGTTGACGGTGGGAATGCCGGATTCGTTTCCACCAACTCTCACTCCTGCATGTACACCACGCAGTACTCTTGCTGGAGGGAAGAGGTTCTCTGGAAGGTCGCCCTGCCAATCGGGAGGGCCGAAACAAAATACATCTGTATTAGCAATAGGCCTTGCTCCAAGACCTGTTCCCAAAATGTCACGGTTGACCCCAACAATTCCTGTCATCGCCCCGCCGAATGGATCTAGAGCTGATGGAGAATTGTGGGTTTCTGCTTTCATACAGATGCTCCATTCATCGTCCCATGAAATTACTCCTGAATTATCATGGAAAACAGATAGTAACCAATCTACTTCTTCTTGCATATCAAGAGTCGGTTTCATAATATGAGTTTTGAAAAGTGAATCGATAATGCTATCTTCGCCCGTTTCATCATCGATATGGTGGATTTTTGCTGCGAATATCTTGTGTTTGCAGTGTTCACTCCATGTCTGTGCTAAACATTCCAATTCGACATCGGTTGGGGCATCTGCATTTATTGCCACTTTTTCACGGGCTGTTCTTATTTCTGGGTCGCGATAATGATCTCTGATTGTCGTCATCTCTTCGAGATTTAATGCTAATAAGCCAGTATCTGATAGTTCAATTAAATCTTCATCTGGAATTTCAAGATTCACAATTGAAGGGGGTTGGTATTGTGATTGTTCCATTTCGGGGTAATCGATTGACGGGTGACTTTTTTCTGAGTTTGAAATAATTGCCCTCTCTATGAGGGCATTGTGTAATTTATTTGCTAACCATTTACCGTCGATGTCAGAAGGCCCATCAAAAAATGCATAGGTGATATATGTCGAAATGTCTGCATCGTTTCCGGCTTCGGGAAAAACGGTTAGAAATCCATCAAGTGCGGCTTTACCTGGATTATCGGTAACCCCGGGCTTGAATCCTATCGTGATTGTGTGTGCTGGTTGGTCTGAGAAATGCTGTTCGTCCGAAAGTATGCTTTCTCCCACTTTACTCACTTCAATCACAGGGTCTGCGAAGAGATCGTCAACTCTGGGCGTTATTTCTTCTTCAGATATTGATGAGGATATCAAAAAACCAACGACAGAACGGACTTGATTGAATTGTATTGAATAATCCGTTACTAATTGTCGTCGGATTGAATCGCCGCGAACATCGCGCATTCCCTCTCCTCTACGAGGAGTTACTTCGACGCGGACGATATTATCTGCCATTTCATCACCTTATCGTCTAGACGTAGGTAGACGAATGACGTCCATGAATGCTTTGCATTGGTTTTCCTTTTTCAAAGAACTTCTTGTAGGTATTTTCCTGTAAAACTGCCCTTTGTTTTAGCCACTTTCTCTGGAGCACCATTCGCTACGATTTTACCACCTCTATCTCCACCCTCAGGGCCAAGGTCAATTACCCAGTCTGAACATTTTATCACGTCAAGTTGATGTTCGATTACAACAACAGAATGCCCTAAATTTCGGAATCTAGCTAATACATCGATTAATTGTCGTATATCTGATAATGATAGTCCTGTTGTAGGTTCATCGAGAATATACATTGTGTGATTGTTTGGTGGACGTCTTAGTTCACTAGCTAATTTAACGCGTTGTGCTTCGCCTCCAGAAAGTGTAGTCGCTGGTTGTCCTAAACGTATGTATCCAAGGCCAACGTCATCGAGTGTTGATAAAATCCGGTTTAGTTTTTTGTGGTTTTGGAATAGTTTTCGGGCATCTGCAACTGATGTTTTCAGAATATCATGAATTGTTTTTCCTTTCCATGTGACTTCTAGTGTCTCGCGAGTATATCTCTTCCCTTGGCAGATTTCACAAGTCATCCACACATCTGGAAGGAAATTCATCTCCAATTTTATTGATCCTGCTCCTGAACACGCTTCACACCTACCGCCTTTGACGTTAAAAGAAAAATGACCAGGAGTGTATCCTCTCTCTTTTGATAATTGAGTGAGAGAAAATAACTTCCTGATGTCGTCAAATGCTTTGGTATATGTTGCTGGGTTTGAACGTGGGGTTCTACCAATAGGTGATTGATCTATCACAATCACCTTATCGACTAATTCAACCCCTTCAATGGATTTATGTTTTCCTGGAACAACCTCCATTTTACCTATTGAACGTTGCATAGCCGGAGCCAATATTCCGGAGATAAGTGATGATTTACCAGAGCCAGATACACCGGTTATGGTTGTAAAACACCCGAGTGGTATTTTCACATTGGCGTTTTTTAGATTGTTGTGTGCTGCTCCTTTAATTTCAAGCCATTTGCCATCTGGCTTTGTTCTATTTTTAGGAGTTTCAATACTCATTCTCCCCGATAAATAAGCACCTGTTATTGACTCTTGAGAGGCCATTACAACTTCTGGTTCGCCATTCACAACTACTTGCCCTCCGGCTAAACCTGCCCCTGGCCCCATATCACAAATCCAATCTGCTTGGCGGAGAGTTTCTTCGTCGTGTTCCACGACAATCAGAGTGTTACCTAGTTCTGATAATTCTCTTAAGGTAGTAAGAAGACGTTCGTTATCGCGTTGATGAAGTCCTATTGACGGTTCATCGAGGACGTACATCACTCCTGTGAGTCTGCTACCGATTTGAGTTGCCAAACGAATCCTTTGACTCTCTCCGCCAGAAAGTGTATTCGCTCCCCTATCGAGAGTTAGATAATCTAATCCTACGTCATCTAAGAATCGTAATCTTGAGCCGACTTCGTTGAGGATATCCTTAGCGATGAAGAGAGACTTTTCATCCAATTCCTCCTGCCATTTTTCTATTATGGATTTAGCCACATATACGCTAGCTGTGTTGATATCAGGTAACCTCACGCCGCCCACAGTAACTGCTCTTGCTGCAACATTCAGTTTTTCTCCGTCGCATGATGAACATTTTTCATCGAGCATGCAATTGATTAATCGTGATCTTGTTCTATCTGATGTTGTTTCGCTATATGTTTTGTGCAAGCGGCTGAAAACCCCTTCCCATGGTTTACTATAACGATATTCAGATCCAGTTTCAGAAACAAATTCAAATTCAATAATTGTAGATCCCGAACCGTTGAGTATGATGTCTTGATCGTCTGGGTCGAGATCGCCAAATGGGATTGTAGTATCTATTCCATAGTGGTAACAGGTTTGTTCGAGGAGTTTTCGATACCAGTGCGGTGACATGCTTCTTCGCCATGGAATTACACATCCGTCTGATATCGGTCTTTCGTGGTCGATTATCAATTCCTGACTAAATGCTCTTTGAACCCCTAGTCCTTGACAATCCGGACATGCTCCTAATGGAGAATTGAAAGAGAATACGCGTGGGCTAAGTTCTGGCATGAAGGCGCCGTGATCGGGGCATGCAAACTCCTCCGACCAGGTCTTTTCATCACCAACTTTCATCAAACCCGGCCCTTCTTCTTCGGGTCCTTCTAAACTTTCTACCGCCAGAGTTCCACCTCCAAGGCGAAGTGCGGATTCCACTGCCTCAGTAAGGCGCTGTCTGCGCTTTTTATCGCAGCGGAATCTGTCTATTCTGACATCGATATCATGGCGGATATTTTTATCTAATTCGGGTGATTCATCGAAAGATGTTTCGTGCCCGTTTACTTTTCCTTGTGTCCCCCCTTGTTCGACTAAATAGCGAAATAAATCAGCGTGTGTGCCTTTTTTAGCCCTTATTGCAGGACTCCATACTGCGATTGCATGGCCTCTAAAATACCAAATAATATCATCGACTATTTCTTGTACTGTTCTCCTTGCAACTTCGACTCCACAAGTTGGGCAATGTGGAACTCCAACTCTAGCCCATAATAATCGTAAATGATCCATTATCTCTGTAACCGTCGCAACGGTTGACCGGGGGTTGTGGCTTCCTTGTTTCTGATCGATACTAATAGCAGGAGATAATCCTTCGATACCATCGCAATCTGCCTTTTTAATCTGGCCGATAAATTGTCGGGCATAACTGGATAAACTCTCAACATAGCGCCTCTGTCCTTCAGCATAAAGTGTATCAAACGCCAATGATGATTTTCCCGAACCTGAGACGCCAGAAATAACTACAAATTTACCACGTGGTAATTTGACATCGATGTTCTGGAGATTGTGGGTTCTCGCTCCATGGACGGTTATCCAGTCGCCTGATGAAGAGTCCATGGACAGGCCAACCGGCAACCGTTATTGAGGTCTACTACTTCTTTTTGTAATGAATGGGATTGGCGATTCAAACCGTACTGGATCATCATTTTCAGGGTGAAGAAATTCTAGACTGCTAGCGTGAAGATATAGTCGACCTGGGTCTTGTTCAGAGCCGTGGGCTTCGTCTCCCACAACAGGGCAACCCAACTCGCGCATAGCCATTCTTATCTGATGGCGGCGCCCTGTTTCTATGATGATGTGAATGACCGAATGAAAATCATCCGAGTCTTCTACTCTCCAGTGTGTAATTGCCTCCTTGGCTCCTTTGGTAGATTTCTTTGTCTTTTTCACCCTTAGGTTCCTATCTTCGTAAAGATACATCCTTGAAGTGCCTTGATTTTTTTCTGGTTTTCCTTCCACCAGCGCGTGGTAAACTCGATGAATGCTACGATCTGCAAATTGTTCCTGTAGGGCTTCTTTTTGCCATTTTCCTTTTGCTAAAATCATAACACCTGATGTTTCTCTATCCAACCTATGAACGATATGGCACCAAGAGTTACTATCTTCCTCTCTTAGGTAATCGATACAACGAGAATGTAGGGTGTCTGGTTCCATCTTATCTGTTGCGACAGAAAGTAATCCCTCTGGTTTGCTTACTATGAGAAGGTGTTCATCCTCATGAAGTATGTCTAATTTGTAATTAAATCTGTTTTTTGCGCGGGGTGGGGGGTTTTCTTCTATTGCCTTAGCTTTAGATACTATTTCCACTATTTTACCGGCTTCGACTTCGAATTTTGCCTTGTGAATTATTTCTCCATCGACTACAACTCTTCCATCTGTCAGCATTTTTCGGATTGTTCTCCGGGATGATTTATCAAACATCAGGGAAAGAACTTCTATGAGAGGTGTATTTTGTTCTACTTTCATAACAAGCCCTCAGAGTAAAATTACATCTATTACTTCGCCGACATTACCGCTTTGGCCTGGTTTTAGTACTGTTAAAGCATCTGCACTAGCAAGACTTTCGATATTTCCCGAGCCTTGGTGGCGTGGTTGTCTAGCCTCTAGACCGTTTTCTGTTGAGTTTATGGTTACCCTTCGGAAGGTAAGGCAATCATTAGTTGATTTTACAGAATCAATCAGTTTGGCTTTGGTTATTATTGGTTTCGGGCTATCTGCTCCTGTAACATGAAGTAACCAAGGAGCCACTAGCATTCTGAATACTACGTGGCTACTAACGGGGTTTCCGGGTAAACCAAATATCGGAGTATTTTTCCATTTTCCGAATAAAGGGGGGGATCCTGGTCTTATTTTAACACGCCAGAATTTTATCACCCCTTCCTCTTCCATTATTTTTCTAACCAAGTCCCATTCCCCCATCGAAACTCCACCTGATGTTAGAATTATATCGCACTCTTTTGCTGCTATATCGAGGCTTTTGCGGAGTCCTTCGAGATTATCTTCAACCATCGGATAGCGAATTGGTTCGTGACCCATCATTTTCACCAAACCAGATAGACCAAATGCATTTGATTCGTATATCTCTCCTGGAAGTAAATCTTGCCCGGGGGATTTTAGTTCGTCGCCTGTTGAAATTATTCCTATTTTGAGTGTTTTTTGAACTTTAATTTGCCAATGGCCCATAGTCGCACAAAGTCCAACTTTTGATGGGGTTAGAAGAGAACCCTGGCTCAATGCCTCTTTGCCAATTTCCAAATTTTCGCCCTGTTTACGAATAAAGTGCTTTTTCCCTTCGATATTAACAATTATCGAATCTGAATTTACCTCGCAGTGCTCTATTGGAATGATTGCATCTGCACCTGGGGGCATGGGTGCTCCTGTCGTTATTTGGATTGCATTTCCACTTTCTAGTGTTGGAAGGTTTGTGATTCCACTGGCTTGAACTACTGCTGAAATTTTTAATTTAGTGGGGGGATTAATTGTATCTGAATGTAGAACTGCATAGCCATCCATCGCTGAATTGTCAAACGGGGGGTCGTCGACTTTGGCGCTGAGTCCTTCATAGAGAATTCTACCATGTGCATTATCCAAATCAACTACTTCTGATTCGAGATTAATATTTACTGTTTTAGTAATCTTAAGCGCCTCTTCCAAGGAAATGAAATAAGGTACTTCTGCCATACTCGGGCGATAGGTTGTCTCTGTTTGAGGGTGTGGGTCGCCGATAAGATTGATATGTTAACCTCTATCGTATTGATATGAATCTGTGGCAGGATGTGTTTACATCACTGTTAGTATCTGGTTCTGCCACTATTATTGCGTTGATCATAGGGTTACCTCTTGCTTCAATTTGCGCAAGAAATGATTTCATATTTAAGAGGGTTTTATTGACTTTTATTCGAGCAATGTATGGTTTGCCGCCTGTTGTTGTAGGTGTCGCAGTATACCTTATGCTATCAAAACAAGGTGTTTTCAGTGGTTTAGAATTATTATTTACAATACAGGGGATGGTTATTGCTCAATCGCTACTGATTCTCCCTTTGGTGTGGGGTGTTTCTTGGACATCAATGTCTGCAATCCCGAAAGAGGTTTTAGAAACATATAGGATGATGGGGGTTTCTAGACCTGAGGTTATTACTCATTTAATAGAAGCAAAAAAAGGAGTTAGTGGAGCTGTTATGTTGGCTTTTGGGCGTGCAATTGCCGAGGTGGGTGCTGTAATGATTATCGGTGGTAATATTGCTGGTCATACAAGAACTTTGACAACAAGTATCGTTCTTGAAACCCAGCAAGGTCGTCTTGAGCAGGGTCTTCTTTTAGGTATGGTTTTACTTGTTATTGCGATGGTTGCTTCTTTGATTATATTGTCGATTGAAGATGGTTGGTTGATGAATAAAAGAAAAATTTTACCGGCGAAGAATCCCGTATTTGCAAAGAAGAAACCCAACTCTGTCGTATGTGAGAATGTCGGGCTATCGTTTGATGAAAACAAGATAATTGAAGGTTTTGATTTGCAGTTAAAGGGTGGAGAATGTGTTGCAATCTTAGGAGCTTCTGGTTCTGGAAAAACTAGTTTGTTGCGAATGGTTGCTGGATTACAAAAACAGTCAACTGGAGATATTTCTCGTACTGGAAAGGTCCTGATGATCCACCAACAACCCGTGGTAATGCATGGTTGTATAATTGATAATTTATCTCACTCTGGTATTGAAAAGGAAGAGGGTTTTTGGTGGCTAGATAAAGTTGGAATTATGGAATATTATGACAGATTACCTATTTCTTTATCTGGTGGAGAAAGGCAACGTTTAGCCGTAGTTAGGGGATTATCTAGTCAACCAGATATTTTAATCCTTGATGAATTTACTTCTAATTTAGACGGTCCAAATGTTTTGGTTTTAGAAGATTTAATTAGAAATCATATTGATTTGGGTGGTTCGGTATTGATGGCTACACACAATCCATTTCAGGCAAAAAGAATTGCTGACCGGTATTTGATAATAGAAAATGGTTGTTTGGTTGATGAGGATCAGGCAGATCCTGCATTATTAGACGGGACTTGGTTGGGTTGACCTGCTGTAAATAGATTATTTTGATTTATATTGTATTGAGAAATTAACAATTGTATTTCTTCTGATAGAATGAAGGTTTCAAATTTTTCAGATAAATCAGAATTTTTACTTTGTGATAGTTGAATTATACTATATGGGTTAATGGTTACTGAATCATTGAATTGTGATGGGATTAGTTTTGTTGTTTGTTTTTGATTGTAGTAAGTTCCAGCGTCTGATAGCGTGAAGCAATCTAATTCGTCTGCCATGTTAAGAGCCACCCCCATACCATTACCAATTGAAATGAAATTATCATTAACAGGATGTATTCCCAAATCGTCTTCTGTTAATTCGAGATTGGTTTGTTGCCATATTTCTTGCTCTTTAACATGAGTTCCGGATTCATCCCCTCTTGAAATAAAGCAGCTATCTATCGCTGTGGTAAAAGCCGATGAAATGTTATTGTTGTTGGAAATATCAGTGGGGCCAATTACAATAAATCTGTTCCAAGCAAATGTTACCCGGGACTTTCCATGACCCTCTTCGATAAACGAAATCTCTTTTTCAGGGGCGTGGACAATTAAGATGTCTGCATCGCCATTTTCCCCTAAACGTAGCGCTGCACCAGTGCCAACGGCTACAACTTTAACTTCAACGTCGTATTTGTCGTTGAAGATTGGAATTATAACTCCGAGAAGACCAGAGTCTTGCATCGAAGTTGTTGTTGCGAGTATTAGATCGCCTTCTTCGTTTTCTGAGGGGATAGTACACCCGGGAATTAGCAATAATAAACAAAGAAGAAATATTTTAATCATGTGATTAATTGAATTGTTCTTCGTGTTCACAGTGTGGACAGGTGATTGTATACCTGTGCTTATTTGGTTTTCTAACCGACATTATCGAACCGCACATTTTACATTGATGTTTGATTTTTTCGGGTTTTTTGGGTTTATTTTCTGTTTCTGCGCCCAGGGTTCTACCGACATCTGTAGACCAACCTCTTGAATCTGAATATGAATCTGTTTTTGAGATTTTAGAGCTTTTTAATTTCAATCTCAGTTTACGCTTACGCTTCTTTCTTTTTCCCGGTGGGGGTGCTTTAGCTGCCATAGGAACGACTCTCCCTTAACGACTCTCTATTCAATGGCTTCGGCTCAGAGAGCTATAACAGCCCGGGTATACCATTTACTGGCATGTGAACATCGTGCCCGTTCTTTTCTAATTCCTCCATTAATGGAGGTCTTGCTTCTTTAGGATCGGTGTGATAAATAACGACTTTTTCAGCATTACATTTTCCTACGAAATCCACAATTTCATTATGTCCAGCATGGGTTGAAAAGGAAAATTGGTCGACGGGTAAATCTATTTTCACTTTATCGTTCCAAATTTTTATCTTTGAGTTATCCAATAATTCTCTTCCACCAGAACCATTTGCCTGATAACCCGTCAATAAAATTGCATTTTTTGGGTTGTCTCTTAATCTATTAAGATACCAAATAGAAGGGCCTCCTTCGAGCATTCCTGATGTTGTTACAATACAATCAGAATTCAATGCCTTTTTCTTATCTGATTTTGAAGATACCTGTTTAGCCCATCTCCACGCTGATTCTAACCCTTGGGGATCTTTGAGGGATTCTGGGTGTGCAAGTTGTAATTTTGCAATTCTTTTACCCATTCCATCGACATGTATGTCAAGTTCTGGTAATCTTTGATGTAGCAACATGACTGTGTCTTGTGTTCTACCATTGGCAAAGGCTGGTATCAGTGCTGTGCCTCCCTTATCCGTTATTTCAACAACCCTACTAATGAATCTCTGAATTTCTTCTTCTTTATCTGGATGATTTCTCCCCCCGTATGTTCCTTCAATAAATAAAACATCTGTGTTTTGTGGTTTTGCACCTGTGGTAAGCATTGAATCTCTGGTATCAAAATCACCGGTAAACATTACTTTACCATTGTCGGTTTCAATATGTAACATTGCAGCACCTGGTATGTGTCCAGCTTTTTCTAATCTTAATTTCCAGTCATCAATTTTCCATGGTGATGAATAATCGTGAGTAATCCACGATTCTAAAGCACCATCAATATCCCTCTTATCCCATGCTAATGGATATCCTTCAATTTTACTTACTTTGTAGCAATCATGCCACATCATTTCCGATATTGCTGCAGTAAGTGATGTTCCATGGAGTTTTGTGCCATATTGAGCACAAAGCCAAGGTGCCATTCCTAAATGGTCAATGTGTGAATGTGTTATTACAGCATTTTTTATTTTAGGAGATTCTTGAGGATATTTTGGTGGGTTTGTCGGAGCTAATCCATAATCTAAGAGAATTTTATTATTTTTTGGATCTTCGAGTAAACATCCTACATTTCCTACTTCGTTTCCCCCTCCGAGGAAATTGTACCTTAATCCATCAGAAGGTGGTTCTTCTGGGTGATTACTAGTTCTCCCTGGTGAATAGATAACCATTGGTTTAATCCAGAAGATAATAGTTATTGAAGGAGTCCTTTCATTTCAGCCATACCCCTTCATTTCCACTAGAGAATTAAATGAAGGGTAGATATTCAAACAATACTAGTGATGATTAAGAACTGTACGAAACAACAATCAACGGGTCTTGTTAGCACTTCTTTGTAATACTTCATTCTCTTGTAACACTTCTACCTTAAATTATACATCCAGTGGAAATATAGGGGTGTAATCATGTATTTGTTTTTTGATATTTATTTACAATTTATATTTCCACTAAACAGAAACAAATCTAGATCTCTGTAAAAATTAATTTTTTTCCATATGAAAATATTATTTTCGCCGAAGCAGCCATTTGTATGGTTCTACTGGAGTTGATAATGGCGAGACAACCAGACGCTATTTTCGTCGTTGACGAAGATCTTTGTTATGGCTGCGGTGCCTGTATTGCATTATGCCCAGTAAATGTTCTAATCTTGGATAACAGATTAGCTGTAGTCGATGAAGAAAAATGTACTCATTGTGAACATTGTATTCCCGCTTGTCCAGTTTTTGCACTATCTATTACGGGTGATTTAAGTTGATTAAAATTGCAGGTGGTGGATTAACAGGGTTATCATGTGCATTAGAATTGATTGAAAATGGTTACGAAGTTGAAATATTCGAAGCAAGACAAGAAATTGGGAACCCTGTTAGGTCACCAGGGTGGTTAACAATAGATTTAGGAGAAAAAATAAACAAAGCATCTTCAGCATCCTCAAGTAAAAATGGTTGGGCATTACGGCGAGAATGGCTTGAAAGATCTCTAGCAATTCAAGTTGTAGATAAAGGCGGCTTAATCCATCTAAAACATCAAATAAAACAACCAATAGACGCTATCGATTGCCTTGGAAACAAAACACAAATACCAGGTTGGCCAGGTAGTAATAATATACTAAACAAAAAAGAAAAATTAACCAAATGGGTTGGGGGAGTTGTTATCGAAGATGATTTACCCACGGGCTTCAATATCGATTCAATAGAAGAAAACAAACTATGTTTGCAGAGGGGAGATGGTTTGATTGAGTGCTGGGAAAGAAATTCTTTTTCATCTAACCCGCAAAAAGGATGGCTTGAATTAATGAGTGGTGAACATCCACATGACGTAATGGGTCTCTGTGGTGATCATGCTATAAATCTTGGAAAGAAATTGGCTTTAGAGGTGAATGAATGATACCAGACGAAGGCCTACAATCATATTTCCGTCCCAATGGAACATGCCGACATATCATACTTATCGATCCAGCAGAACAAGAACCAGAAGTCGCAGCAAACCGAGTAATAATAGCTGTTGAAGAGGGTTCAAAAATGGTTTTCATCGGTGGTTCTACCGACACTCCAAACGACATTGTCCATGCAACATGTTTAGCAATTCAAGAAGCATTAGAACTCAGGGTTTTTGCCGCCAGCCAACACCCAACACAAGACGAAGACCAATGGAAAATACCAGTTATCCTATTCCCTGGTGGCGCACATGCAATCTCCCCTGCAGCAGACGGTATCACTTTCATAATGTTGATGAATAGCAAATCTAGAAAATGGCTAATCGGTGAACAATTACGTGGAGCACCTCACTTGTATGAATATGGTATAGAGCCGATTTCAACAGGATATATCTTGTGTCACCCTGGTGGAAAGGTTGGAGAAATAGGCGAAGCAGACTTGATAATGGAAGATGAAACCTCATTGGTAAGAAATTATGCAATAACGGCAAAAATGTATGGTATGTCTACAATATATCTCGAAGCAGGAAGCGGAGCATCATCTCCAGTTTCAAAAGATCTTATTGAAAGCGCAACCGAAATCACAGGTTTAACTGTAATAGTCGGCGGTGGAATTAGAGATGGTAAATCAGCCAAAATTGCTGCTAACGCAGGCGCTGATTGGATAGTTACTGGTTCAATAACAGAAGAAAAATCAGACAATAACGAGGTAAGAGAATCACTAAAAGAAATTATTTCAGCACTTCAATCCTCATCATCATAGACAACAGGGTCTCCACTACCACCAGGGCTGTGCGGCCTGTTTGTCTCGACAACATCTCCAGAAACAATTTCGTGTTCCTCTATATCTAAATCAACAATTCCACCTTCTGCTAGAACATGCATATCTTCGGTTTCAGGGGTTGCAATTTTTCTCTCGACATCAGGAGAGTCAGCGTATATTTTCTTCTTAAGCTGCCTTTCATCCCTTCCTCTAACTAAGGACAACGAATCACTAAACGCCTTACCAACAACCTCTCTTGTTCTTTCAGACCTTTTTGCAGAATCCAATTCATTCATTGCCAAATCCCTTTGACCTTCTAATTCACGTAATTCGCTATTTCTATCAGTCAAAGCTCCTTCTAAGTCAGATAATGTTAGTGACATTTGTTGTATTCTTTCATCGCGCTCGAACACATCCTGGTGAAGGCGCCTCTCTCTTCTTCTAAGAGATTCATATTCTCTATTTCTTTCAAGTAACCTTCTCTTCAATTCTTCAATTTGTTCAACCAAATAATCATGTTCAGCAGAAACAGAGCGAGGACCTTGCATTACTCTTTCTAATTGCTCTTCTAATTCAGCTAGTCGCTGATCTCTTTGATCTAATAAACCACGTAAACGGTCAGCAATATCACGCAACCTCTTCCTTTCTTCTTCGAGACTTTCATTTGCGGCCTTTTCAGCTGTCAAATCCATAACTAAAGCATCAGATTTTGATTTCAGAGATCTTACTTCATCAGCAGTAATACTGGTTAAACCAGCATCAGCAGCCCTTTCCAAGGCAACAACCATCAGTTCAATTCTTCCTTCCATTTCTACAATTACTTCATCCTGTTGATTTACAATATTTCTTAATTGGTTTGATTCTTTTTCCAACACTTCTCTCTGCTCAGAAGATAAACTAGCCCGATTATCGACTAGCTCTGCATTTGCATCATCTAACAAACGCTCTAAGTGAACAATTCTTGCTTCTGCATCATCTAAAGCTGAAATGCTTTCATGTAGTTGTGCAACTTCTGGAGCAATCTCATCTTCACGTTCTGCAAGATCTAATTCGAGAATACGTAATCTTTGTTTTGTAGTTACCAATTCTTCATTTTTCTCGGACAACTCTTGCCACGCGATTAAAACCTCTTCAACCAACTGTTCTACAGGGTATCCTTTGAGCATTCCTTCCAACGCAGCACGCTCTTCGCCACCATTATTGTTGAGGCCACGGAGTTGTCCAGACGGAGATGCGCCTAATGTCATTAAAGGGGTATCGCGTTGAAGCCATTCTTCAACCTTTCAGGTAAACACCGATGGTTGAAGCCGCTTTCGAACCCTTTTTCGAGTTCCCAAAACCTCAAACAATAGAGGTATATTGGTCGTCAGGCATGTCCTGAGATAGTATCAAAGCACCAGCAGCAACTCTCTCTATCGGGTCTTCGACACATGTGACAGTAACATCACCAATATCAGAGATTTCATCAGCCATAACATCTGCGATTCCTTCAATTCCAGAACCCCCACCAGATAGGATGATATTATTCCTTAATATTGGTTGATACTCAGGATCTGCGGTTGCTACAATTTTCTTTATAGCGCCACCAACTAGAGGTACAATCTTCTTACATGCTTCAAGAATCAAATCACCGATATCAACAACTTGTTTCTTACCTTCAACAGAAAGCTCAACCATAACCTCTCTTACTCCACCAGAAACATATGAGAACTCTTCTTTCCACTTACGAACCATATCTTTTGTAATTTGGGCACCAGTATATTTCTTACAGATTAAATCCATCAATTCAAGATCTAACCAATCTCCTGCTTCTAGGATTGTAAGTTGATCATCATCAGTAGGGAAAGTTCCGTATATTCGTGCAATATCTGTAGTTCCTGCACCGATATCTACAACAATAGAACCTGCAATTTCCCCAATACCATATGCAGTTGCGAAAGGTTCTGTGACTACCATAATTGCATTCACTTGGCCACGTAGAGTCGCAACCAAATTACTTTTATCAGTAAATGATACGTGACTAGGAGAACAAATTACTCCGAAAACCTCGTCATATTCTTCAGGGTCGACAGCATCGATTAAGTGAGTTACAAACGCTTTTGCAGCAGCGAGATTATCTTCATCATCTTGAGCAACACCAGCAGCCATTGGCCTGTATAGCTTACAAGCCAATTTATTCTTCATAGCATCGTCACCAAATAATACATCACGGCCAAGGAAATTCCTTGCAACCGGGTCTTTTGGTCTACCAACAACTGTCTCAATTGTAGTCATCACGCCAGCACTAGAGGCTATTGTTGACTGATACGTACCTAAATCAATTCCCACATAGAGTCTTTCAACCATCATCTTCACCTGTTCACTTAGGAACGAGTTGGCCAAATCGGCATTAGCCTTGAAGTTTCACTCGCGCAACACTTAACCATCATCGTCAATAAATGGGCTTTTAACAATATTTTCACTATCTGTTTTATTTCTCATAAACGCAACACTGGTCGCCAAACCAAGCCCCGCTAACAAACCTAAAAAACCAATTATTATCAATCCCGACCCACCCTTTTCACTAGATAGCGTTTCTATTGCGGAGGGCGGGTATGTTTTTTCAGGAATAATGTATAGAACAAACTCATCACTTTGCCAAATAATAGATTCCGGAGACGTCCAATTTGACGAATTAAAATCTTCAACAACGATTTTTATTTTCCAATCAGATCGCGAATATTGATATATCGCTAAATCCTTTGTCAAATTAATATAACACCAACTCGAAAAATTTCCTCTGAAAGACGAGCTACATTTAGTAATAGGAATCGTATAAGAGGGATTTAATAAAATTAAATTAAGGGCAACATCATCATTTTCCCAATCGACAACCGACCAACTAATGTTGAGAAAACCACTTTCATTCGTAGTCGAATTAATGCCGGTGACAATTATTTCCAAAGGGGTGTTACTAATTGCACAACCCAATTCATTAATCGGATGCCAAGGCTTGGAATATCTACAATTATCAACATCGTCCAAAAACCCATCACCATCACTATCATCGATACATCCATCAGAATCATTATCAAAACCCAACGAACTTATATCAACACACAAATCATCGGTATTCAAAACTCCATCTTCATCCAAATCCTGCCATTCCCAAGGGTCTTCATTTATTCCTTTTACAACCAATGCAAAACCAACCATATTCCCATCGATTCCAATAGAACCAGGTGAATTCCCTTCACCTATCCACTCAGCAACAACCTTAATTTCAATAAATGTATTATTTCTTAAATCATCCCACGATACTCTGATTAGATTTGTAGTTTCATTAGTTGAATGGTTTCCTGATATTATTTCTGTAGAGTTATATATTTTAGAATAACCATCTTGATCCAAATCGCCACCCACAACAAACCTATCCTCTCCAATATCAACAATGATTTTGACATCATCAACAGGTAAAGGGTGAGGTTTAGCATTATACGAAATAACAGCCTCTAAATCCATACCCTCTGCAACAATAAATTCCCAAGACACATTCTCTCCTTCTTTAAGAAAAGGCCCAACACCCCCCTCTCCATTCCATGGTTTTCCTACCATATTTTCTATCGAACCACCGCGCTGCGAGTACCACGACAACCAATCATCTTGCTGAAACGAATCGTGTGTCCAAACACTAATATTTCCATTTGTAATATCGACAACCGATGATAGATTTGGACGACCAAAACCCTGTATTGAATCAGGAGTATCGTTGGTAATTGCATCGGTTGAAATAGCCATTAACGCTCTTAATAGGGAACCTGAAGGGCTAACATTGTATTCTTTTTCAATAATTTGTTGGAGAACAGCTCCGTAACTGGAAGCCATAGGTGTAGCCATCGAAGTACCAGACAACACTCTACTTTCATCATTGTAAGAATCTTTCACGCCATCTCCTTTCGCAGAAATAATCGCCTTTCCAGGAGCGGCCATGAAAATACCCCTCCCCCCTTCCTCAGTCGGGCCATGTGCACTAGATGCCCAAATACTTCCATTTTCAGTAGAATCTACGACCGCTACAGAAATAACATTACGCGCATTAGCCGGTTCTAAAACTAGACCACCATGGTTTCCAGGTGCAACGAATGCCAAAGAATATGGGTTTTCATATGACCAAGCATCTAAGTCATACGATCTAGCAGTATAAGCAGTGGTATCATCACCCCAAGAATCCGAATGAATTATCGCACCATAATCGGCTGCTTCTGCTAGAAGTAAATCAATATCAGGAGGATGCCACCCACTCTCATTCACCAAATCCTGTACTACTAATTTTGCAGCATTAGACATTGAAGTCATTGAATTATTGCCACTACTATCATCCAAAACAGAACAAGCAAGAGTTCCTGCGACATGGGTTCCATGACGATAATCAGGATCGCCAGCATTATCCCAATCATCTATTGTATCATTTAGATACACGATTTTACGGTGGTTGATATCTGGTATTTCTCCACTAGCATCTGATGAATTTCTAAAACAAGAATGATCTAGATCAACTCCTCCATCTGCGACCCCAATAACGACTCCTGACCCATTTAAGCCCAAATCCCAAAACGGATGTCCATTATTAGTTCCAGATTGCATTATTTCACTCGCCAAAATATTCCTTCCACTTGTTTTCAGTATCGGTTCAACCCATAATATCCCAGGAATTTCCAAAAAAAGACTCGGGTTTTGTGCTGTAATCGTTATAATACTCGATAAAGGGGAGGGGCGAAGCTCTAGTGACCCGCCAACAATACTGTAAATCCTTTCAACTACTACAGTGGGTAAATTTGGTTCGAGAACCAATCGTAACTTAGAATATTCAGAACCAACCAATGGGGCTTTCCAATGAGCCAAAACCCCATCATTTTCAGAAGAATAATCCCATACAAGAATAGTATCCTTTGTCAAATGCCGTAAAGGTACATATCCCTTCCCAATAGATTCACTCCATTCTCCCTCAAAGACAACCTCGCCACCTTTTTTGGGAATATTTGGCGGAATAATAGCTGACACTGTAGATAATAACAGTATCAAAACGAGAAATATTATTCTCCGCATACCTCCTTGCAAAACCTATTCCCGATTCAGTCTGACGGCGAATGGTATCGCGCCAGCGCGTTTAAGATACTATTACAATTCGCCCGAACCATGCAAGCCTATCGAATAAAGGGAAACGCCCCATTCGGAAGAACTCGTCAAGAGTTTACTATCGACGTTGCAGCAGTAGACGAAACTGAAGCAGAACACCGTATTCTTTCTACACTTGGAAGTAGACATAGAGCAAAGAGAATGCATATCAATATCGAATCTATCACCGAAATAGACCCCCGTACATCAAAGGAACCAACAGTAATCAACGCATTCCGCGAACAAATACAACTTGCTGGCGGGCCTATTTCTACTTCTGAAGAGGAATGAATCTAAGCCGATTGGTTCATCAGGGACCAACGTCTCAAAGGGCACGATTAACATGAACGGCTCCGAGGAATTACAACGTTTGGCCAGCCTAGTAGAGATGAATAAGGCTAGACTAGAAGAGGTTGGAGAGCAATCCGAGAGGATTTATTCAGTAATCTCCGAACACGAAAGCGTGATAATCTCTCTTTCAGCAATTTCTTCTGGCAGGCCAGGGCACATCCCAATAGGTGCTGGAATAATGATACCTCTTCAATCAACCAATGAACAAAAAACACTGGTGGACATAGGATCTGGAATTATCGCCGAGAAAAACTACAACGATGCGATAGAAATACTTCAGTCCCGGATAAAGGAACTAAACATTGTTTTACAAAAGATGAGTTCAGAGTCGCAGATTTTACAAACCGAGATTAGTAAATTATCATTGGACTTCACCGAAGTCGCAAATAGATTACAAAAACCACCTTCTAACCAACCTCCAGCACAGGAATCATCCGATTCGGGAAAGGAGAAACCAAGAAAGCAACGCCGACGGTTTGGTAATGAATTAACCCTGGATGACTAGGTGGTAAAATGGGTTTATTCGATAAATTTCGCAAGAAAGTCAAGAAAGCTGTTTCCGATGCAGACATAGAATCTCTTTCTGCAGAAGAGGGCAGCGAAGAAGCCACAAAAGCTCTAGCACAACGCGAAGAGACTTCAAATATCATAGAAGATGAATCTACTGAAGCCCAAGAACAACCAGTCGTTACAAATGAAGACGATTGGGAAGACGAAGACGATTGGGAAAATGAAGACGATTGGGAAAATGAAGACGATTGGGAAGATGAAGAACAAACCACACCTACCATTCAAAACCAATTGGAACTAACTAAAAAGCAGAAAAAAATGTTTAACCGACAGAACCGTAAAATAAAACGCAAAATCGACAAACAAAACAAAGAAATGAAGAGGAGAGGGGCTGTTTCTGTAAAAAGAGCGGCAGGTAGCAACGTTGATTTACAAATGATGCGAACTACTACGGGTAGGCAATTAGTAGAAGTAAAATCAACCCCAAAAGGGTCTTCTGGTGTTAAAAAAACCGATTCTGGCATTAAGATTGATCTCGGTGGCGGCGTAGTAGAAAGTGGCGGCAGAGTAATAAAAAAGAGCAAAGTATTGGACGAACTTCTCGAAGAACTGGAATGGATTTTACTAGAGTCTGACGTATCTTCAGAAGCAGTCTCTGAAGTTATGAATGCATTAGAAACCGAATTAATCGGACAAAGACTGCGTAAAGGAGCAAACCTGTCAAAAGTTATCGAAGCCAGCCTAAAACGCGCACTTACCCACTTACTCGATAGTGGCTATTGGGACTTTGATCGCACTATACAGAATTATATCGACGACAAAGACCTTCCAGTTGTAATAATGTTCGTTGGAGTCAACGGGACCGGGAAAACCACAACGGTAGCAAAAATAGCCCACCGACTAATGAAGTCTGGACATTCAGTAATTGCAGCAGCAGGAGACACCTTCAGGGCTGGAGCAATTGAACAATTGGAAACCCATTGTGAACGCCTCAATATACGCTGCGTATCCAGTCAACGCGGAGGAGATTCTGCTGCTATAGCTAGAGACGCAGTCGAATCAGCGAAAGCAAAAGGCATCGATGTAGTATTGGTTGATACTGCAGGAAGGATGCAAAACAAAGTTAATCTCATGAATGAACTTGAAAAGGTCAGAAAGGTTTCTAATCCACATTTGACATTATTTGTTGGAGACGCCTTAGCAGGAAACGATGCAGTAGACCAAGCCAAAGCCTTCCAAGAGATTCTTAAATTCGATGGAGCAATTCTAACTAAGATGGACACTGATGCCAAAGGCGGTGCAGGGTTATCAATAGCATTTACAACAGGCAGACCAATAGTTATGGTTGGCGTTGGTCAAGAATACGAAGACTTACAACAATTCGAACCAAACTGGTTATTGGATGAGATGTTTGTCTAATTAAAAAAGGTGATAAAATGGACGAAGAGATTTTTTCCGATGAAGGTAGCGCTAAATTATTTCAATTAATCCATATGCTACAACGTAGCGCATTGGTCCATTTAGGATATATTCCAGATCAAACAGGGCAATCGAACTATAATTACGGCGAAGCGAAAGCAGCGATTGACATATTGGTCATGCTTGAAGAGAAGACAAGCGGAAATCTAAACGATATCGAGGAGAAAATCCTCAAAGGGATAATTTCTGAAATACAGATGAAATACGTCAAAGCCCCAGCAGAAAAGCGAGCCAGAGACGATGCAACACAACAATCTGATGTTACCAAAAGCTCTTTCACCGAACCAAAAAAAGGCCCTTCTGAAACAGTTGTTAGCGAAGAAGAGTAACTAATACTCGACAATCAAGCGGTTATTTGATGAAGCCTAGGCCCACCAGCCAACTGTTAGCCATGGTCCGAGTCACCGATGTGGAGGATGAGGAAGCACCTATCGTATTGATAGTTGATAACAACCAAATGGCCATCCATCGCCTAAAACAAATTTTCACACAGCGCGGTTTTGTTGTTGAAATTTGCGAGGATGGAGACAAAGCAGTCGATGAATATATTCGTATTAATCCAGAACTAGTTGTAATGGCTCTTGACATTCCATCTTTAGATGGACACCTAGCTGCACTCGAAATGAGAGAACATGGTGGAGATTGCCGCTTAATTTTAACAGCACCAAGCCGCCAATCGGATTTGGCTATTGATGCAGCATTTTCTGCTGGAGCAGTCGCATGGTTGGAAAAACCAATCAGCGCTAAAACTGTAGAAGCGGTTTGGGAAAATGTACTGGGCCCAATCCCCGAGGCTCCGGGGTTAGAGGATATAGATGAATTATATCCTGACGACGGAATACAGAAAATAAAAATCGAAGACGATGATCAACCTTTAACACTACCAGAACCAATCATAACCATCACTGAAGATACAACTATCGAAGTACCAATAACCAAACCAAAAAAGAAATCATCACGAGGAAAGCGATTAGTGATAGTGTTAATTCTATTCTCACTTATAGGTGGGTTAATTTGGTATTTTAAGGATAATTTACCGATTTAACGATTAATTCTGCTGTTGAATAAATGCAGATAATGGCATTAAACCAATAGTGCCATTTGGCATCATTACTGGCACCATTTGTACACCAGGAGTAACCATGAAATTAGGGATAGCGTCAATCCTAGAGCCCATGGGTGCTCTGATAACTTCAGTAATACGATATGAATCAGAATTCAATAAACTGTTATCTCCTTTAGCAATCCGTACATCTAACTGAATGATTCTTTTCAAGGAAAACCCAACAACAGCAATTATTGCTGCAAGAAAAAGGAATGCGACTAACCACGCGCCATAATCCATATTTATCTCTCACAAAAAGCAGACCATGAAACCTTCGAATATTGCATTGCAGCAGCACCAGGATCTGGCGATTGATGAATACCACTGCCAACGATAATACAATCAGAACCGGCAAGTATAGCCTGCCGCGGGTCGCCATAACGCTGACCCAAATCCCCATCACCAACGGCTATATTTACACCAGGAGTCCAAATCATTTTATTTTCACCTACCAGGTTTCTAAGAGATTTAATTCCTTCAGCATCACTACCGTTGCCGATGAAACCCAAAACTCCTGTATGAACTCTGCCTAATTCTACAACGTTTTTACAGTAATCAGGCAGTAGCAAATTTCCACGACTAGACATTTGTGCTAATAGTAAAACAGACCCAGATCGGTTCACAGACTCCCATCCACCTTGTAATCCATCAACAATATCCGGGCCACTAATCAAATGAGATGTCACCAAATCAGCCCATGAGCGAATATCGTAAACACCTCCCATCTGTTTTTTCGAAATCTTTCCAATATCAGCGAATTTTCTATCTTCGAAAATCAACAAATCATTCTCATTAGCCAATTTACAAAAACGCAACCAATCTTCCATATTCCAATCATCAATCAAGTCAACATGCGTCTTTAATACTGCTATAAACGGGGCAACTTTTTCTAAAAGTTCGAACATTTCACCCATCGTAGTTTTATCAGCAGCAAGACAGACCAGACTCTGTTTTTTTTCTGATATTTCCATATATCTGCGAGTTAGAGGGTCGGTGCAAGAAGCATACCTTTCACCCCACACTTCGCAGCCCATGAAGATGGCAGACCAAACATCTTGTCAAACCTTTGCAAATCCAAGAAGGTTGTTTTTACTAATTTCAATCCATTTAATCAGAAACAGACTCTTCTCTTTGTAAACGTATAACTCCTATAATTATAGACGAAATAATTGTGATTGCGGCAATATTCGACCAGATAATAGCCGACGCACTCAGAGAAATACCATAGATTACCCACATACTCAAGGTTATTACTACTAGCAATAAAGTCGGTATTGAAACACCTTCATATCGTTTATCTACCCAGACCTTTCTAAATTGAGGAGCCCAAGCGACAACCCCCAAAACCCCAGCGATATAACCAAAAAATTCTAGATCGATCATTTTTACTTACGCCCCCATTCAGCAGGGATTCTCGACAATTCGATTTTGAAAATATTTGACCACTCTATTTCTCGAGGTAATTTTTCACCGACAACATGCATTGTTAGTTTTGGCCTCCCAGAAAAACTCAAACTACTACTTCTATTATCATCCAAAGCAACCAATTTCGAATTAACTCCTGTGATTAAAGATAACCAGCTAGTAGAGTGTTCGATTTTAATTAAGCCGTTACCAGACAGATTGTCATGCCAATCATCTAACCCTAAGCCAAATGAATGGATGTCACCATTAAGGGCCATTCCTCCGCGGAAATGGACCGTATCCCACGTTCCAAAACCGTCCATCAATTCAACTACAGAATCAGGGGGTGCATCCCTGTTGCCACTTTCAATTAATTCGACAAGCCCCATCTCATCCATCACCCACATTCCTTCAGGCGGGGCTTCCATTTCCAAACCCCGATTTGAAAATACGATTACTACGTTACTACTACCAAAACCATGTCCGTTTTGCTTTTCCATAATTTCCCCAAGTAACCTTCCTTTACGAGCAGTCCATTCTAGAATATTTCCATGATCTAAAATCTCGCCACTACGCCTAGTTTGTAAAAAAGAACCATCTTCAAAAGAGAGTTGACCCGACCAATGCTTTTGCTCAACAAAAAGGACCTCGTCGCCCCTTGCAATTATCATATCGATTTCTCGTCGACCGCCATTTTCTGGATCTGGTATACGTAAACCATCCCAAACCCTAGCATCCCCAATCACACTTCGAACGAGGCGACCTAGTCTAACCTCAGCCATCCCTCCACTGACTCGATGACCTGCTGGCTCGAAACGCTTCTTCCGAACTAACAAATCCTTCAATCTACCCAAAAGTATCACCGCAGTAAATCGTCTATCGAACCTACAACTAAATCAATAAAACCATCAAATGCAACTACATCATCTTCTGTAGCCTCTCCAGATAGCACTAGAATACTAATCACATTTGCATCGATTGCCATTCTCATATCCGTATACAATCTATCCCCGACCATAGCACAGCGAGCAGGGTCTAAACCTAATTCATGGATTTTATGCAAAATCATATCTGGATTAGGTTTACCACAAATATGAGCAGGATCAACTCCTGTTGTAGCTTTGAATAAATCTAGGAACGCACCGACATCAGGCAACCCCCCGTCTGGAGAAGGACATACAATATCGGGGTGGCTAGCAACGAGAGGGACTCCACGGTGGAGGTGTTCAGAAGCAATAACTAATTTTTCATATGTTACTTCAGTATCATAACCCAATACAACATATTGGGGATTAGAGGAAGCAACATCAATACCAGCATCTTCTAGCATTGAACACATACCCTTGGTCCCAACAACATAGGTATTTTGAATATCATTTTTCGCAAGCCAAGACAGTAAATCATGGGTCGAAAGAAGAATTTCATCTTCTTTTACTTCTATATTAAAACCAGATAATTTATTCTGATACTGTGAGGTTGAACGGCTTGAATTATTCGAAAGAAAGAAACGAGAAACCCCCATTTTTTCACATCTATCTAAAAATTCTAATGCCCCTGGAATCAATTTTCCCCCCAAATAAATAGTCCCATCTAGATCCAAAAAGATGGCCTGTAACCCATCAAGAGACGTAGAGACATTATAATCGCCCATATCATTCCCTCTTGGTGGTGATTGAAGGCACTTGCGGAAATATAATCAGAATAATAAGGTCTTAACAAGGAACCATTTTGAGTGGAGGTTTTCCTGAGCTTCCTTACTAGCAATCATTTCAGTCATCATCTCTTGCAGTTCTGTTTTCTTTGAAGCCTTGCCGACAAACCAGTTGAGCAACCAACCTCTTCTTGACATCTTTTGCATTTTGAAAGAGTTTGTCAATTCAGGCCCTAATAGATCCCACACTTCCTTTTGAAAAGCCATTCCTCCAACATTTTCAATTACATGCCGAGATGCGATATGTCCACTAACCAAAGCATTTCCAACACCTTCTCCACTAAATGGATCAACCAGACTAGCAGCATCGCCAATCAATAAAGCACCCTTAGAGAACATTCTTCTCGGCTGTAATGCTTCTTTTTTTCTCGGGCTGCCAAATGGTAATTGCCACCCCTTTCCAGAACCCTTTACCATAACAGCATCAGCAAATCTATCTTTGAACGATGGGTGATTTAGAATAACATCTGCCTGTAATTTCTTCAATTTTGTTTTCTGGCCATCTAATAAATCTAAGACCATCCCAATACCAACATTCACCATGCCGTCACCTAGCGGGAATAGCCAGAAGTAACCTGGATTAACTGAGTCTACAAAGTGAATTTCAATATTTCCAACATCGCCTTCGCACCCCTTTACACCCTGCCAATATTCTCGGTAACCGCCACAATAGTGCTTTTTATCCATCAATTCCTGACCGTGTATATCTTTCACAACCGAACGCGCAATTGGACAATTATATCCGCCGGCACCAATAACCCATTCAGAGAAGAAGTCTAAGACGCGACCATCACGGCCTCCAATACGAACTTTAACTCCAATAATCGAATCTTCTTTTCGTATCGTTTCTCTTACATCAGCGCCCTGGATTACGAATCCATCACTTTCAAGAACATGTTCGGAACAAGATTTGAACATCAACCAGTCAAACTGTTGACGAGGAAGAGCATATCCCGCCTCCATCTTTTCCATTTCTTCCTCAGGAAGAGGCACAGTTACACATTTCCCATTTGGGCTGGAAAATGTAATCCCGGTAACTTTGAAGTGAGGGGTGGTTTCTAGAATTCCCTTTACACCAAGATCACGAACATGGCTGAGAGACTTTCCGCCAATAGCATCTCCACAAACCTTGTCGCGTGGCCAAACTCCCTTTTCGATTAAGAGGACTTTTTTGCCTGCTTTAGCCAAATAACCCGCAGCAGCACAGCCACCAGGGCCGCCACCAACAATAATAGCATCAAAAGATGTATTTTCCTCTGGAACTGGCCCGGTTTCGATGACATCTTCCCAGAAGCTCCCCTCCGCCATAACCCGTGCTTACATCCAAGGCAGATAGAATTGCTGTAGACCACTAGCCTCAAGTCTAGGAAACTCCAGTGAGTACCATGAACCAGAGGCGGCGCGCGACCATCGGTTTATTTGGCGTCACTTTACTCTGGGGTGGAACTTTTGTCTGGATGAAGATAGCACTAAATGCTGCAACAGGAGACATCACCGAGCATGGAACAACTGCCGTTGTTGGGATGATGGTATCATTCAGATTTTTATTGGCTGCTTTGAGTTTATTTCTAATTTCAAGTAGAGCGAGAGCGGCATTATTTTCTAAACAGGATTGGGAAGGAGGGGCTATACTTGGTAGCTTAATGCTCTTTGGCTATGGCATCCAAATGGTAGGTTTAGAAACAGTAACTCCTTCAGTTTCAGCATTTCTCACATCACTATACGTTGTATTTACTGCTATAATAGGGTCGCGATATGCTAAACATAAGTTATCAAGAACAATGGTAATTGGGGCTTTATTGGCAACATTTGGAGCGGGATTTATCGACGGACTTCCACATATAGTGTGGGGGTGGGGGGAGATTCTAACAATCATATCAGCTCTTTTCTTCGCATTGCATATTTTAGCAACAGATAATGTAACTAAGAGATTAGATCCAATAAAAATAAGCATGACATCATTCACATTTGTCGCAATTGGTGCAGGAATAATCGGCTTCTTAAGCGCAGGCGAAATTTCAGTCGCATCGGTTATAACTACTGAAGGAGTTCTTATCCAACTTCTCTTACTTGGATTCCTCGGTACATTGGTATGTCTTTTATTATTGAATATTTTTCAAAAACATTTTCATCCAACACATGCGGCTATAATATATGCATTTGAACCACTTTGGGCCACAATATACGCATTAGGATTAGATCTTGTTGAGATGAGTTATTGGTTATTGATTGGTGGAAGTGCGGTTTTATTAGGCAATATAATCGTTGAAATAGACTCAAACCAAACCGAGGAAGAAGAGTAATAATTTGCCAAACCTGATGAACCGGAGTTCATTGGCTGTATACATGACCCACCCTCTTGGCGTATACGAGGATGTAGTTTCAGCGATTGGCCATACTCCATTAATTCGTTTAAACAAAGTTACTTCAGACCTAAATGGCTCGGAAATATGGGTGAAGTTAGAACGCTGCAGCCCCGGTGGTTCTATCAAAGATAGAATTGGTTTAGCAATGATTCTAGAAGCGGAAGAAAAAGGCTGGATACAACCAGGCGGAACTATAATCGAAGCAACTAGCGGCAATACTGGAATTGGCTTAGCCATGGTGGCGGCTCAAAGAGGATACAGCTGTGTATTCACAATGCCAGATAAAATGGCCAAGGAGAAAATCGACTTACTTCTCGCTCTCGGCGCCCGCGTCGAAGTATGCCCAACAGCAGTTGAGAAAGACGACCCGAGATCGTATTACATGGTCGCAGAGCGACTCAGTAAGGAAATCGAAGGGTCTTGGTATCCTGATCAATATTCCAATCAGTCAAATCCCAAAGCACACATTCTATCAACCGGTCCAGAAATATGGCAACAGACACAAGGAGAACTTACACACTTTGTCGCAACAATGGGGACAGGGGGAACAATCACTGGTTGCGGCAAGTCGTTAAAATCTCATGCAGAAGAACACGGGAAAGCCGTGCCACAAATAATCGGAGTTGACGCCCAAGGTTCAATTCTCAAGGAATGGTTCGACCATGGGACATTAGGAGAGCCTCACACCTACAAAGTTGAAGGATTTGGTGAGGACTTCATCCCAACGGCGACGGACTTTTCAGTAATAGATGAGATCCGCATGGTCGACGATGAGGATTGTTTCCGTATGACCCGCCGACTAGCTAGACAAGAAGGCCTATTTTGCGGTGGATCTTGCGGCGGAGCATTAAAAATCGCTCTCGATATTGCAGCAGAACATGATGAAAAAGGAATCAAAGCGAAAATAATTGTAATTCTTCCGGATGCAGGAAACCCATACTTAGGAAAGGTCTACAATGATGATTGGCTAAGAGAAAATGGATTTGATGTTGACGGATGGGAGTGGTGAAATGACAGGAGATTCAACTCGTTGTGTGCATTCAGCACTCGACCCAGAAGTAACGACAGGAGCGGTTCATACTCCAATTTTCCAAACCTCTACCTACGTACAAAAAGACTTTGCCAACCATCTCGGGTATGAGTACGCAAGAGGGGATAACCCAACAAGAAACGCACTACAAAGGGCATTAGCAGAACTAGAATCTCCTCACCAACCAGCGCATGGATTTTGCTTTTCAAGCGGTATGGCTGCGATTACTACAATTAGCCAGATGCTAAAGCAAGGAGACCACGTAATTGCATGTGACGACCTATATGGGGGAACAGTCAGATTATTCGATCAAATCGCCTCACGATTTGGTATCGAAACGACCTACTCGCCTCTAAAAAATGGCGACCTATCAAACGCGATAAGAGAGAACTCGAAGATACTTTGGCTAGAAACACCAACCAATCCTCTACTAACTGTGCACGACATTAAATCTCTTGCAGCCGAAGCGAAAAAACACGGCTTACTTGTAGTGGTCGACTCGACCTTTGCAACCCCAATATTACAACGACCGTTTGAATTAGGGGCAGATATTATCGTTCATTCGACGACAAAATACATCGGTGGCCACAGCGATGTAATAGGAGGCTGTTTGATAACTCAAAATAATGATTTAGCAGAGAAGATATCATTCTTACAAAACGCAGTCGGAGCAGTTCCAGCACCAATGGACTGCTTCCTAATTTTACGAGGATTACGAACTCTAGATTTACGAATGGGACGCCACTGCGAAAGTGCACACCTTTTAGCAAAAAAATTACAGGACAATGACAAGGTAACCCGCCTTTTCTACCCAGGACTCGAAAGCCATCCAACTCATGGTATTGCAAAAGAGCAAATGAACGCATACGGGGGAATAATTTCCCTGGAGGTAGTTGGCGGAGAAGAAGGGGCAAGGAAATTCGCAGACCAACTAAAACTATTCGCAACCGCAGAAAGTTTAGGCGGAATTGAATCTTTAATCAACCATCCATGGACAATGACACATGCAGCAATCCCAGAAAAACAACGCTATGATGCGGGAATGACTCCAGGTTTGATCCGACTATCAGTTGGCATAGAAGATGCAGAGGACCTTTGGCATGATCTTGTAAATGCTCTAGACAGTCTCTAATCAGTCAATGCCGCTACAGTTCAGGGAATAGTCTAAACACAACTCTCCTTAGCCGGGTGTATGTTCAAGAAGTGGTTCATGCGCCAATATTGGCGCGTTCAACAGAGCCAGACGATTATTTCAATGGGTTTTTGGTGCATCACTTTGACGTTGTTGATTTGGCCTTTAATCGAGTGGAGATTCGACCCCAATGCGACACTATTTTCGATTCCAACCACTTATTTAGGCCTGATTAGTATCGCTTTATCAGTTTTAGTTGGAGTTTTAGTTATTGGCCAAATTTATGATGTGACATTTGGCTTATGGCGAGAACACCTTACCATCATCGGAGAACGCAATCCATTCCAAACCTATCAGATGAGTCCTAATTTTGCAATTTTACATCTGCAGACCAATATTCTATTGCGTAAAATCGCAGGCGATGATGAAGAGATAGCTAGGCATTGTGATTTTGTAGACCGTTGGCTGGGCTGGAATATTGACACTGAGATTTTTGCTCGTACTATGGATGCATGGCAAAACATTGTCAAAGACGAAGACCCCTTCTTACCTCATCTTACAGAAGAACAAAGAGAAAGGTTGCAAAACAGCGTCGAAAATTTGAAAAATCTCTGAGGTGAAACCATGGGCGACACATATAGCATCGGCAAAGCAGCTTGGTCCCGTGAAGAACTATTCAATTCCCTTGAAGAATTCGCTGAATTATACGAAAAAAGACCGATTAAAGACAATGAAGGCGGCATGAAAGCCGCACAGATGTTCTATGCCTGGTTTGTTGCAAAGGAATTACAACCCACTACGATTATTGAAAGCGGGGTTTGGTATGGCCAAAGCACATGGATGTTTGAGCAGGTAGCGCCGAATGCAATCTTGCATTGTATCGATCCTGCGAAATATTACAATAAGGGCTACCGTTCTGATAAGGCGACATATCACAAGAAAGACTTCACTACTTTAGATTGGAGTGGGATAGACGCAAAAACCACATTTTGCTTTTTCGACGACCATCAAAATGCACTTCACAGAATTCTTCATTGCGCAGAATTAGGAATTGAACATTTGATGTTTGAAGATAATTATCCTCCAGGAATAGGGGATTGTTATAGTCTGAAAAAGGCATTCCACTCTACTGAATCAAGGGAGATATTACCGGGGTTGCCAATTAGCACCTATCTTCATAATATTATTGAAACATACCAAGAGTTCCCTCCAATTTTTTCTGCAAAAAAGAATCGATGGGGGGATGATTGGAATCACTATGATACCGACCCCCCACTCCTTGAAAAATCAGAACAAACTTTCCATGAAATCTATCTAGAAGAGGCTACCAATTATACTTGGGTGAATTACGTCCGTCTTAAGCCAAAAAAAGAGCGAAGCTTAGTTCTTGATTTAACAAAGACCAAACGGATAATCGATTGGTCAGCAATGCTCTAAGGCGGTTGTGTAATGTCAACGAAACCAAACCGCCCTTCATTATTCAGACGCGTTGGAAATTTCACACTTAACACACTTAATCGATTACCTCCAACTAGATGGCTTACATTTAGAATAAGATGTTTGACCGGCTTTGAATTTTATATGCGCAACCAAGCGAAGCCCGATAAGAAGATATTCGGAACAAAATATGGAGGTCATTGTGTTGCCCTTGGAGGTCTCGATAGCTCAAGCATTGTCTATTCTGTCGGCCTCGGCTTTGACATCTCCTTTGATTTGGAATTAATAGAAACCTATGGACTGACTGTATTGGGGTTCGACCCAACACCCAAATCCATCGAACATATTCAATCACTGGAATTACCAGAGGAGTTCAAACTCTTCGACTATGGAATGAGTGGAGAGGATGGGGTGATGACGTTTAACCCACCAATCGATTCTACCCACGTTTCATTCACTACTACCGACCGACCCGAAACAAACGATCAGAGTATTGAAGTTCAAATGAAAGCACTATCAACAATAATGAATGAAAACCAACACCAGGAAATAGATATACTGAAGATGGATATTGAGGGTTCAGAATATGGAGTAATCGACGAAATATGTAAAAAGAACATATCGGTAAAACAAATTCTTATTGAATTCCATCACCATTTTTCATCGATACCAGTAAGCCGCACTAAGAATGCCATCTACAAATTAAATCAAAACGGATGGAAGGTTTTCAACGTCTCGGAAAACGGCCACGAAATCTCGTTATTCAGAGAGTGACTCTTCAGGCATTTTTTGGTCAGGGTACGGCTCTTTTCGTAGTAAACGCATCTTCATAAGCCAAAGATTGTGCATTGTGTTTCTCTTATGGAATGTCAAGAATAATTTCAACATGTTGCTTCTTGAATGCGCCTTAACTTCTGTCATACCCTTTGATTTACGGTTTTCAGGCTCTATATGGAAAGTTGCAATTTCTTTCTTCCCAACTTTGTGATATTGTAGTTCACGAATCTCAAGAAACTCCCCCCAGCGTCTTACGGTTTCCTTTTCCTCTGGCCTTTCAGCATCATCAAGTACAAACAATGTTTTAGAATTAACATAAGGTAGTGACTGCAATAATGTTGCTTCTCTAGCCAATAGGTAACCGGGCGGGCCATCAATCAAAACAAGATCAAAAACCTGCCCCTGTTGATTCTTTTTCAACCAGCGATTTATTCGATATGAGATATAGTGACAGCCAAATAATTTCATCATACGTAGCGGTGCAAATTTAACTATGGTTTCAGCTGCATTATTGTTCAACCGACTTGCAGTAATCTTTCGATATCTCCTGCTATTTTCAATTGATACAATCTTTCCACCAGTTAGATATTCTGACCAGAACATAGTGGAAACTCCACTGCCAAACTCTAGTACGGACGATACGCCATACTCCCCGATTGCATTTTGTAAAAAGAGCAGAGTTTCAATATTTATTGAAACCGGGTTAATATGAGGCAGATAATCATCTTCAAGCGTTATTGTTTCACCCCCTGCATTACAGATGAAAAGACAGCCAAAGTCTCATCAACCATTCTTTCTTTGGAATACCTATCCTCTATTGTTTTTCTGGCAGCAGAAGAAATCCGAAGACGCTTATCCTCATCATTTTTCAAAAGCCGGATGGCTTCGATTAATTCTGTAACGTCCCCAGGTTTGACCAGCACCCCGTCTTCTTCATGTTTGATTACGCCCGATATTCCACCAATATCTGAAGCGATTACAGGAAGTCCATTTGCCATGGCTTCAAGAATGGTAAGAGGCAAACCCTCCTGCCTCGTAGTCGGCATGAGATAAATGTCTGCTAGAGTAAATAATTCAGATAATTCATCATCATTAACTCTGCCATGACATGAAACCCTTTCATCAATTCCAAGCTTGCTAATTAATAATTTCAACTCATCTAAATATGGTCCAGTCCCAACAATATCCAATTTCACATTTTCAGTTTTGAACTCGGCTATAGCCTTAACAGCGTGATGCATCCCCTTTTCCTTTTCAATTCTCCCAAGGCAAAGTAAATGTAAGGTTTCACGATTATCACGGGCAGGCACCTTTTCTGGAATATCGATTCCATTAGCGATAACATGAACTTTATTTTTAGCGAAAACTTTCATGTTTTTTTCTAACGTTGGAGAAACTAATGTGATTGCATCACTTGACCGACGCGTTGGCAAATCCATGAAGATATATTGTCGTAGAAATATTACAGGCATAAGCAATAACCAATGCCAATAGCGAGGACTTTTGCGCGCCGAAGAAAAGAACGTACTTATCTCAGTAAGACTGGTGCCGTGCCAGGTAGAAACAACCGGTATGTTTTGTTTATCAGCCCAACGTAAAACACCTCGGGCACCTAGCGATTGGCTATGGATAATGTCGACAGGGGCCTCTGAGTGAATTTCTGAAATTTTCAATTTACAGGCCCGACTCCAAGCCCGACTATATCGTTCAGGCTGAGAGGGAGAGAGATAGTGGATATTGATATCATCAATAATTTCTGTAGCGATACCGTCCTGATGCGCGGTGGTAAGGATTGTAACACGATGCCCGTTTTTGGTAAAACCGTCACATAGATCCATGCATTGCTTTTGCATCCCACCCAGTGCATGGGTTGGTAATATGCGGCTCATTACAACTATGTGCATTTGAATCATCACGGCAGTTTTTCATTTTGTCCAGTTGCGCGATATAGGTCTTTTAGACAAGCATCATAATCACTTTCTTCACCATTTAATAAAGCTAAACCAGCATCGAGAACACCCTTAGCAGCATGAGCCCACGCCCCGCCCTTTTCTCGAGCATTATTCTCAAATTGCCATTCCTTACCCTTCGACCTTCCCGTCGCCGTAAGCCAAGCCCAACCAGCAGCAGCATCATCGATATCTTTTCTATTAGAAATTGCAATTCTCTCAGCCTTACCTAGGCCATCGATAAGCCCAGTAAGGATTAGATCATTAATCGTCCCAACAACTCCAGAAATAGCACCACGTTCATAGGGGAACACCTTCATTTTATCAGACCTTATCTTTCTCTTATCCAAGTCTTTCAAAAATCGACCAAAGCCTATTTTCTTTTCCAATTGTTCAGACCATAATTCTTCAGCAACATCAGGGTCGATACCAGAATCGATTAAACCTTGCAGCCCGTGATTTTCCCATAGTGCATGCAATATGCTGTTTAGAGGCGCTGAAATAATTTCGATAGCATTACCTTCTCTTTCAGAGGTTGCCCCTTTGGCGTTTATCCTAATGCCGCTGCCCATGGCGCCGATAAGAACATGATTAGCTAACTCTCTCTCTGCTTCTGAACCAGTTGCTTCTTTCAAAGCATCACTAGGATTATCAAACCACATTTCTGACATTATTATACCCTCGTCAATATGATTCAAAAGAGCCATTTTCAACCTTTCATCTAACTTTCCTTCACCTAAAGTTAATCCTAGCCAAGCATCAAATAAAACGTCAGCAGCGGCAAGAGCCCCCTCATTGAGTTCCCCATCATGGCCCTTTGGCGCCCAAATAACCTTCGGGGTCAGAATAGACCTCAAATTTGGTGGTAATACAGAAAGAGCAAGGTGGTGGATAAATGATGATTTTGCCTTTTTCTGAAAGCGATCAAAACCAATAGCAACCTTAGAACCATCTATGATTTCTAAAAGTATGTAACCTCCGCCAGACATTTTTTCATCTTTTATTGCGGCAGGATCTAATCCGGCCGTATACCAGACATCACCGTCATTTTTGAAAACAAACCTTGAGCGACTAAGAACTTCATCTAACCATCCTTCAGGTATCGATGGTTTCGGTCCCGAGCACACAAAACCCCCTCGCCATGAGAAGAAGTAAAATCCTCTTTTAGCGTGATTCTCCCAAGCCGCCATTCGAAGGGTTGGCATGTGATGGTTTTGGATTGCAGCAAGATACAGCGGCTTACCATCTCCCTTGCGAATAAACGATGCTTTACCAAAAGAAGGGTGTTTGAAATCACCAACAATCGAAATCTCATCTTCATGTGCTGCAATTAGAGAACCAGCCCATGCTTTTGCTAAAGGATCTCCGCGCTTTGCCATCATTCTTCGCCCTAACCATCTGCGATCTTGTCTTTTGCTTAGCACCTTATCGATTTCACGCATAGTTTTGGTAACTGGGTCAGTTCGGCCCCATGACAATTTTCCACTCCAAGACATTTTTGGGAGCAGAGACTCCCCATTTTCGAGTAAAACATCAAGGTTCTTTCGGATTCTTTTTTGCGTATCGACGTTAGCCTGTTTTGTCCCACGCATACGCATGCGTTGCCGCTGCTTACCGGGAAACTCAACCTGGCTAGGACCTGCCATGTAACTCCTCCACAAACCGATGTTTCATCACTGCTTCCCCCACCGAGAGAGTGCCATTTTCTCAACATCACTCTCAAGAGCAGGGATTATCATACAATGCAAACCTCCATTTTCTGCAGCGGCTAATTCATCAAGAGTGCCATAGTTAATCATCTGGCGCGAAGTACCCATATCACTACAGAGGACGCATTTAATCGAATCGATTTCAGCGAGTAATAATTTACAAGCTTCGATTTTCAAAACCGCTAAATTATCTTCATCTTCAATCTCCTCTATCGTAGAAACTAATTTATCAGCCATCAAGCGAATAGAATTTATGGCATCGATTGGCTGCATTGGTTTCTGATTACCAGTCCCAGAGCCAGTTGGGTCTAAATCGAAAAGTACCAAAGTGTGCATATTCAAAGCCCTATTGAGGGCTACCACCTCTAGAGGAGAGGTAACAATCCAGTTACCATAGGGATAGGTAAGGGTTGTTTGTCGGCCAAAACGGTAGTTCGAGAGGCCAACTGCCCCCGTCACTAATGTGGTGATTGAAATCCCGTGTACGACATGACAGTTAATTCCCTCAGAACTCGCTTGGAGCTGCAAATCAACATGCGTTGTCGCCTGCAAGGGGTCGCCTATGACCAATACAGCAACAACTGAATTTTTCGCCAAAGCCAGAATTTTTTCAGGGTTTTCAACATCTGGGCGCATGATTGAAGTTATTGGCCCAACTAAATTTTCCAAATTTCGAACATCATCATCAAGCCATTTAGCAGTATATGCTTCTAAAAAGCGGAAATCAGCATCTTTCATTCGCTGTACGGCTTCGACAGTCATCCCATCGATAGCGCCCATGCCAATTCCAATCAATACGAGCCCAGCCTCCGTCATCCTCAAACACCCCTCTCGTCTCGGATGTATCGAGCATGATGCGCCATTTGAGCGTGCCGAGAACTGACACATCCCTCTGGATAGAATTTCTATCGAAAAGGGATTGGCTGGCGGCCAGCGTCGCAATTCAAAATCTTGGAGATAGGAGAGGGATACCCCTCAATCAATCTGCACCGAATACAATAGAAGGTTTACCAATTGTTGATTTAGAGCCAAAATTACCCGAGCCAAAGCATTGGACAGACAGGCTGTCGGTGGAATTATTTGACCAATATTCAGATTTTTGGCCAACAGCAAACGATCAATTAGGAGATTTGGTAATTCTAAAGATCCCAGAAGAGGTAAAGGACTTCAAACAAGAGATTGCCGACGCAATATTAACTCATAGTGAAAGAACCAGAATCGTCTGCGAAGACAAGGGCGTTAAAGGAGAATTCAGAGTTAGAGATCTACGGATAATGGCTAGTAGAGACGGAACAAAATCTACACGAACCCAAGTCAAAGAACACTCAAAAAAACTGTGGATAGACCCCGCAAAGGCATATTATTCTCCGAGGTTAGGAACAGAGAGGCTAAACACCTTCGAAGAGGGCGTAAATCTTGCTAAACGCCTATCAAGAAAGATAGTTATTTGCGACCCATACGCGGGAGTAGGCCCAAATCTATCATTATTCGACGGTGAGGATTTTGTAAAACTGATTATTGCATCAGACCTCAATCCAGATGCTGTCGAATTACTAAAATTAAATTTATCCGGCAACTCATTAATCTCTTGTGATGATGCTAAGGAATTAGCCAAAATACACCCAGAGAAAGCGGATTTATTATTGGTGAATTTACCACATGATAGTATTGATCACCTTCCCAGCTTACTAGGTTTATTGGGTCGCGGCCATGAAGTAATGATAAGAGGATGGGCAATAATCAACAAAGATATGTTCTTGGAAACCGAAGCCAAAATCAAATCAATTATCAAAGAAGAAAATCTAATAAAATTAGATATTACACCTATCAAAAGTTATAGTCCACAGGATGAAGTAATACGTTTTCAAATTCGAATACTCTTTGCCGAATAAACACCAATATATTGAACATGAATCTCTTAGGATGGTTCATGCGGGGAATCGTCGAATGCGTTTGCGGCCGTAAAATAGATCTCGCGGGAGAAACTCCTCGCTTAGATGGAACCAAAGTATTCTGCGTGGTTTGTGGTGCAATAACAACACACCACCTTAGAAAATAAAGAGCGCCCGTGCCGGGAATCGAACCCGGGTCGAGGCATCGACAACGCCTCATGATAACCGCTACACCACACGGGCAGGCGCATCGCCCAGTGGCAACCGCTATTTAAGGCGCGCTCAGTCGGTTGTACGGGACACACCATGGCCAAGCGAAAAACTTCGGTTGAAAAGGCTAGAGAAGAGGCAGATTTAGAGGCGGTCGGAGACTTATTCGGCAGCGCATTCAGCGGCTCTGAAATACCCGACGATTTTGGAGACAACAATCCACTAGATGTTGAAACCGAAGCACAAGAAGACGATAATGAGGACAAATCAGAATATGCTCTGGTGACAGAAGAACTTGCCACAGTTCCAAGCGGACCCCCGGGTGGACCACTCAAAACGCTCCCAACGCTCCCAAGCGGACCTCCGGGCGGACCACCCGGCGGACCTCCGGGCGGACCACCCAAAACGCTCCCAAGCGGACCACCTGGCGGACCTCCGGGCGGACCACCCCCAACGCTCCCAAGCGGACCACCTGGCGGACCACCTGGCGGACCTCCGGGCGGACCACCTCTCCCTGCCGAAGAAGAGACCTTCTCAGAATTCCAAGATCCAGAAAAGGACGAAGAAGAAATTATTGCTGAAGAAAATACATACGACGAACCCTTGCAGGTAGAAGAAGAACACTCACAAGAAGAGGAGACTCTGTCAGAACCAGTTGAGGAACCAGTTGAGGAACCAGTTGAGGAACCAGTTGAGGAACCAGCTGAAGAAGTAATTACACCAAAAGAAATAATTCCATCAGCAGACCGAACACATGCATCTGATGAAGAAATGGCACGACTTTCGGCTGAAGTAACCAGTTTAAGGCAAGGCCTTGCAGGAGCGGTCGACATAATCGAAGAAATGGAGACACCACCGATGCCTCCAGTAGTTTATCAAGATATTATCGTCCCAAATCACATTGTAACTAGTATTGCTAGACTTTCTCGACAATTAAATCGCGACGGGCTAGTCAGAGCAAGCATGGGCACGATTTCCATGCTACACCCAGAAATGCCAGGAGCAATGATTTCAACCAAAGAAGGAGCCCTATTAGCAAGACTCGATGAGAGAGATATTGCCGTTGGAAGGCTGGGGGAACAACCTCCTCATGCCGCACCTGAAGATTGGCGCCTGTTAGAGGTTCTACTGGCTTCAAAAAGCCTTGAAACAAATGGACCAGCAACCTGTCTTCATGTTCATGGCCCGTACACTACAGCAGCCAGCTGCGAAAAAGATTTGATTCTCTGCTCACCGATTGATCACGCCGGTAAAAAGCACATTGGAAAAATAATCATCGTCGACCCAGACGAAGATAACCCAGAAGATTTCTTGCGTCAAACCGCCGAAGCACTGAAACAAGGAGGAATGAAATGCGTAGTTGTTAGAGGACACGGCGCATTTGTTGTCGGGGCAACTTTAGAAGACGCATGGGCAAACGCAGCAATGCTTGAGCACAGCATGAAAATCGTATTATTAGCAAGACAAGCCAATATTAAGGTTTGATTTTATCGCGGTTCTTTCGACACAGGGCGACAAAATTTTCAAACATTTCCTTGCCATATTCTGAGTCATTAACCTCGGGGTGAAATTGTAAACCAAAACGATCACCATCTTGATTTTCCATACCTTGTATTTTACAACTCGGACTACTAGCGGTGATAAAGAAACCATCAGGTAGTTCATTCACTTCATCGTTATGACTTTCCCACACTATTTGAGAATCCGCCGTATTTGCGAAAATCATACCTCCGTCGTTTTCCAAGGTGATCTCCATTGCTCCAAATTCGGGTTCGGGGGCCTCACGAGCAGAACCCCCGTAAAATCTGGCCATAAATTGATGACCAGCACAAATTCCAAGAACTGGTACGTCGAGTTCTAAAAAAGCACCACAATTCCCCAACTCTCCAGTTAACCCTACTCTGGCCGCGCCGCCAGAAAGAACTAGTCCATCTAACTCACGAAGGTCATCTACTGGAGTATCATTATCCACGATAACGGTATCAACTCCCAAATATCGAAGCATCCTCCACTCACGATGAGTCCACTGCCCGCCATTATCTATAACGTCGATGATAAGTGAATCCTCTTCCGACATACTGCGCCCTAATCATGTCGCTTCGCGGGCCACACATGAACCTTGTCGGGGTAGAGGACACATTCAAAACCAAATGGTAGGTCGCGGGGCCATGGCAGAAGATGTAGATTATCGCTGTGCGCAGTGCGGCAGCATTGAAACCTTCACTAGAATTGAAAATGGAATCAGTTGCAAAGCATGCGGTTCCCGAATCTTCAGTAAACTACGTAGAACTGGTTACAAAGTTCTACCAGCAGAATGATTGCGTAAGTGTCATGAACTGTTGACTATGACGTACTAACGTATGCCGAGTTGGCTCGAAGAATATGCGCCTCGTCGATTCGACGAACTTGCATTTAGTGAAAAAAGGCGCAGCGTTATTGAAAGCGCCGCGATTTCTTCAAACCCTCCTCATATTTTGTTAGCAGGCCCCGCAGGAATTGGTAAAACAACGGCTTGGCGCCTCATGGCAAGACAAATACTCGGCCCTGGATGGAAGTCTACAACCCATGTCCTCCAAGCAAAGGACCTCAAAGGAACATCAGGGGCAATGGCAAATTTTGAGAATTTTTTACGCCCGGGGGGAAATAGCTCATCAGACACCCTTGCCGGAAGATCAAGCCTTGATGCATTCGATTCATCTATCACCAGCGCATCAGAAAACGACCCACCCCCTTCGGGAAAAGAGAGGTTTAATGGCGAGTCAAGAGCACCAATTTCTCGCTTAATCATTATCGAGGACGCCGATCATCTTGGCCCAAAAAGACAACCCTATCTTAGAAGGATGATGGAGTCAAATACGCACACTAGCCGATTTATTTTCACAGCTCGCAGCCCATCCCGCATAATAGATGCATTAAGGTCAAGAACTCAACAAGTACGTATTCCTGCAACATCAACCGAGCAAATAATTTCGACACTAGAAACAATTTCAGGAAAAAACAAGTTAGACGTCAATAAAAATCTCTTTGGCGATATCGCCCACATCGTCGATGGAAATTTACGCAAGGCGATATTAACGTTAGAGATTCTTGGACGTAAAGGGCATACAGATAACAGAAAAAACCTCCAACAACTAGTGTCGTCGACGACACCATTTGGAATACAAAAAGCCCTAGAGGAAGCACTACGAGGTCGCGTCCATCAATGGCGATGGGAAAAACAAGGTACGCGCAATAAGCGAGTGTTGAAAGGAGCATTAGGGGCTTTAGATGAAGCAATGAAAACGCATTCATTTAATCCAGAGGATGTAGTTTTACACCTTCACAGACTCTTAACAACAGGACGCCTACTCTTATCTGAACAATTACAGGCCGATTTACTACAATCATTGGCTAACTGTGATGTTAAGTTGAAGAAATCAATTCACGGCAGAATCCATATTGAGCGATTTATGCATGAAGCAGCAGGTTTTGCGCAAACCCATTTATCCTGATAAAAGCATCATTCTTTGATAAAACGGGCGCGGCAGGATTTGAACCCGCGATCTTCGGCTTAGGAGGCCGACGCATTATCCAGCTGTGCTACGCGCCCAACCTCGGCCAAAGCCCCCTATTTGAAGACGCTTCGGTGTGCACTTCTTCCCAAAGGGACATGAATGCAGACCACCTGAGCATAACGATTCAGATGCCAACAGACAACAGCATCGTGCCTGCAATAGCGGGGGCTAGCAGCGGTCTTCCAGATCCGTACGGTGTTGGTTTTGAGGAAAGTGTCAGTCAATTAGAATTGACAAAAGATGAGTGGGAGAGAATAGAGAATATCAGAGTACGAGCAGGAGCATTAGTTTCCAATCCATTTTTTGTAGCCTTCAGAAATATCTCCGGAGTTTTGATTGCACTAGTCGCTCTATCAGGTGTAATAGCGCCAGAGGTAATTTCTCCGCTAATGGGTTTCGCGTTCATAGTTTTCATTCCTATATTCATTATTGCATTAGCGCCTTCAGTCCTCGCATCCGAATCTTCATGGCGAGCCTTTTCTCTACGGACATCTCTTTGGGAACAAGGAGGTATGCGAGGGGGAAAAAGAACCGGGTTGAAGTCACGCCCAGGAATGGACCGAATCGCAGAAGGATTGCGTGACGGGCGGAGAAATAATGGTTTTGCAGTAGCCATGGCATCAATTTCAATGCTCTTATTTTTCTTTTCAGTAGGCCTTTCAACAGATGGAATTGCCTACAATCTAGCATTGCTGATAGTTATGACAACAGGACTGGGTTTTTCCTTTCATACCATTTTTACCAACGAATATCGCAAGCGCTACGGCGATTTATTACCATATCTCATGTTACATTCACCGACCCACCGCCCTACACAACTGAATACAATTCTAGGCGATCTTGTGGTTGCCCACCTTGATCCAGATAGTGAATTAGATTGGAGAGATTGGGAAAAGCGGCTAGCCAAATCATTGTTACCGGGAATTCGACCCCTTCAAGCCAGAGAAAGAATGCTGTACCTCCTTTACCTCCACCAAATCGGAACCCTTGATATTCAAGAAACAATCACAGAATTAGAGCAATCAATCAAACCAAAAGAAATCCCAAACCTTCTCTTGGACGAGGAAGCAATTTTCAATTGGCGGACGCTACAAAGAGTTGTATCGCACGCCAAGGCATGGCAACCAGAGGTATTCCAATTATTAGACAGGCTACAAAGTGACCTTATGATGCGCTCTCCGTCTATTTCCCAAGGAGGATGGAGAATTGATTTAGCATTAGATAATGTACACGAAGGAGGAACCGGACACCTATTTATTGCGCTCAATAATCAAACCAACAAATCATGTCACGTTAGAGTAGAGGTAATCGTGCCCGGGGGCGAACCAGAATCACGAGATCACCGGCTAGAAATTGCAAGCTGCATCGGACCAGAATCACCATTACCACTAACCGATCCAAACGAAAAAGATGTTCTAGATTATATCCCTCAATATTTGGAAAAGGGAGCGATTTTATGGCTCGGAGTTGCCTGGAAAAGAGGCTTTAATGGCGAAAAAGTTGTACAAGTCATTCTCAAAGACGACGAGGGCATGGTCTTAAAATCACGAGTAATTAATGCCCACGATAGTGTGAATTATCTCCAATTAGAAAGGATGCGCTCGAAAAGGATTCATCTTGCTAGGACTATAGGCGAAACACCCCTGCCAGTCGCCCCTTCATAGATTATCTAGGCTAGCCATAAGCGCGTCGTTTATCACTTGGCAACGGCTCGCCTAGCCTGACGAGGTGAGATGATGGAGGCGTGGGATGTCATCGTAATCGGAGATGGACCTGCAGCCATGACTGCAGCCATAGAGTCTGCAAGAAGCGGAGCGAGTACACTTCTCTCCTCTCCTTTTTCTTTAGGCGTTGGAAACACAAGCGCAATAGATGGGCTCGCGGCATCAGTGATGGAGGCTGATTCCAAAAGCCATACCAATGATACAATTCAAGCAGGGGCATTTCTTTGCGACCAAGATATAGTCGCAAAAAGAGTTGCAAATGCAGTTAGCCAAGTAAATCTACTCGAAAGATGGGGCGTAATATTCCGTAGAAACACAAAAGGAACTCCACACGCAGCAAGTGCATTTGGCCATTCAAAACCAAGAGTCACTGGAGCAGGCGATGCAATGGTTAAGGAAACTCAACAAGTACTCGAAGAGCAATGCATCCGTCACGGAGTTGTTAGAAGAGGCAACCAAATACCTACGGAACTAGTACACCGAAATCAAAGCATCTGTGGGGTAATAATTCTCGATATGACCACAGGTCAATTACACGCACTTCAAGCAAAAACCGTAGTTATTGCCGACGGCGGATTCGAAGAGGCGTGGAATGGTAGCAATTATTCCAGCGGCCTCGGTATGGATTTGGCACTACGAGCAGGAATATCATTACGCGACATGGAATTCATTGCCAGAACTCCTCTCGCAATCACTGGAACCGATATTGTACTTCCTTGCGGACTACTAAATGATGGCGCAAGCTTACACTCAGCCGACGGTGCTGATTTGGAAATTTCTTCAGATGCCGATATGCATGATGTCATCGGAAAAATACATCAAACCCCCAATCCGGTTTTGGATGCTAGAAGCTTGAAAAGCCAGTGGTGGAATAGAACGGCTACACAAATTTCTCAACGTCTAGGCGTTGAGATGAACCAACAAACACTTGCAGTTTCATGCAAAGCAATCTCGACAATCGGAGGGATTCCAGTCGATGAGAATGGACGCGTTGTTGCGGAGAAATGGTCTCGATGGTTCACCGGATTATATGCTGCAGGGGATGCATCCTGTTCAGGAATGCATGGCGCAGAAATGATAGTCGGTAACCGACTTTTAGACGCATTGTCAGGTGGTTCAGCAGCAGGCAAACACGCAGGAAACTGGAGCAAGAGTTCTAAGTTTTCAGGACGAGAAGATTTGGAAGCGGCACTCGGCGGAGCAGAAGCGGAATTAGATTTATTATTCATCGAACAAGAAGGAGCGGTGTTGAGAAGCGGGTCGATAACTGCTGATCTAACACGCGTCATGGATTCAAGCATGGGCTTCGAAAGAGAGGAAAACAACCTATCTGCTGGATTAGAGAAATTATTAGAATTATCTGAAAATGCCAATGAAATATATTGCGACGATCAAAGCCGATTGTATAACGACAACCTAAGGCAAATCTTGTATCTCAAAGCGACAATTCGTCTTTCAATTGCCGCGACTAGGTCTGCATTGGCTAGAACAGAATCCAGAGGGTCTCACCAACGAAGTGACTATCCTCAAACAGACAGCGACCAACTTCACCATACCCTGGTCGATAAAGATGGCAATATCGGTTCTCTTGCCATCAGAAAAGGCCCATCGGGATCTTGGCTCATAGCCCCAAGCGCGTGAGTTGATAGCATGGCGGAGGCCACTCTTTTCGAGCGGATAATCGCAGGAGAAATACCAGCTTTTTTCATTGCTAAAGGAGAAGGATGGGTATCGTTTCTCGATGTATATCCTCGACGAGACGGCCATACATTGGTAGTACCAACTTCTCCCGTAAGCCACCTAAGGGAATTATCAGATTTAGAATCAAATCAATTAATGATTGGAGTTAAGGAAACACAAAGAATCCTATCAAGATATTTTTCAACAGATGATTTCACGATATTGCTTCATGATGGGCCATTAGCGGGGCAGGAAATACCGCATGTTCATTTTCATGTAATACCTAGAGAATCAGGCGATGGAGGTAGAGGATTGATGTCCCTTTGGCCCGACGCCCCTCGCCCTTCAGGGCCCCCAAATCTGGAATTATTAGAAAAATTACATTCACGGATAATGGAGGGATGAGTGTTTGAAGGCAGGTGATGATGGAGCGTTAGATCATAACGATGAGCTATTGCCAGTTTTATCTAAATCAGCAACGAAAATGAAATATGAAAAATTGTTAAATCATCCTCTTCCTAGTTTTGAGGGCGACAACCCTGGGTCACCATTTTGGACAGCAATCGGTTATTTTTCATTACATAAAATACTGAAAAACCAATTTCGCAGTATAGAGAAATCAGGCCTCGATTACATACCACAATCGGTAGGAAGCCTCTGTGCAGCGTGGCATACCAATGGGCTAATCGATCCGATTTCAATTATGATAACACACCCCAAAAAATTTGTTATCGGCGGCAGACATGATTTACTAACTCGTCCATTATTTGGATTCTGGGCGCGTAAATTTGCAGTTCAGCCGGTAATTCGTAAAGCAGAATTACTTAGAGGAGGATGTTCTGAAGATCAAGCAACATCTCTCAACGGTAGATCTTTACTAAATTTATCAACAGGTATTGCACATGGTTTTGGCTGTGTTTTATTTCCAGAGGGAACTAGTCATAATGAATCAAAATTGATTAGATTACGAACCGGTCCAATGCGAACAGTACTCAGCTCAGCGGCTCTTTCCCGCCATAGAGGACAAAAAGACCCTGTAATTATTCCAATCGGGTTACATTATCGGACTCGACATTTATTCAGAACCGATATATGGATTGAGTATTCAGAACCAATCGACTTAACAAAAATCGAATTACCCTCAGAGTTAGTTGAGGATATAGGGAATGCAAAATGGGCAGAACCCCCTGCCGATAAAGTTGTAGCGTTACGCGACGAAGTTCAACGAAGACTCTCACCTCTTACTCCCGAAGAGGACTCGTGGGGAGAATACAGGGCCACGCATCTATTAGCACATCTTTCAGCCAGAATCAAAGGTCAGAAATTGAAAACATGGCGCGAAGAGGTTCTAGCTGCTCGAAAGATAAGAGATTCTGACGGCGACGATAACATAAAACAACAAGCATTAGTTGTCGCCGAATCATTAAACAAAAGCAGACTTGACGGGCGAGACATCAATACTGAAGGAGACGGCCTACGAAAATCATCATTTATTTCTGGCATAAAGGGTATATTTGCACTATCTCTATTCGTATCTCTACTCCCACTTTTCATTATTTCCAATCTGCCGCAGGTAATTCTAGGAAAGGTACTTGGCGATAGAACTGATGAGGGTTTAGACGCACGTACATCGTATCATTTTCTCGCTGCACTATTTGGTTCAGTCATTATTTGGCCAATAGCAGTAGTAATACTTCTTTTGATATTCTTCTTTGTAGATATACCAGGAACGGACCTATCATTAATCACCGATTCCAGCATTGAGATAAAAGTAATATTTTCACTTGTATTTATCGTTCTTAGCCCAATCCCTCTTTGGTTCATAGGAAGGACCTTTTCATGGGCATGGGACGCTTATACCGACTTTAAGAATCATTGTAATAGAATGGGAAAGAGAGAATTATCAAACCAAATATTACAACTTAGAGATACGATGATTGCATCTGGGCGCTATCTTTGAATGGAAAGCCTTCCAGCATTGCTCATGGATGCCTCGGAAGTAGAGTCTTTGATTCGTAAATGGCTCGAACAAGAGCGCATGGAGATTAGAAACCAAGAGGATAAGAGAGCACATGCTCACTTTTTGGTTAGATACCCAAGTGGTAGAAACGGCCATGTCTTTGCAATCATATTGCCGAAAGACCGTGACTTAGTTGCGATTAGTAGTATGACCCGCGTCGATGGGGGTCAACAAGAAGAGATGTCTTCACTGATGAAAGAAGACGAAGATCGCTGGCAAGAATGGATACATGATTGTCGCATGCAACTAATGCAAACCGGAGTCGACTGGGTCATTCATCTAGGACACAAAAACAAGGAGAAAATCGGACCACTACAAGCATTCAACACCAGCGAACCAATTTGGTATGATGGAATAACTAAGAACGAATTCATGCAAACCTTTAGACGCTTATGGTTAGCAAAATTGGGAGTAATCCACGAAATTAAATTTACCTTTGGACCAGGCAGTGGTAAGAACGGGCCAGTAGACGACTGGGAAATGAAAAAGTCTGCTGAATCACAAAAAAAGAGCACGGATAAACCGACAAAAAGAATTGAAATGGACGATTCTATGTCATTTGGTTCAGACTTCGACCCTTCCGATTGGGTTTGATTAGGCTGAAGATTCTGTGACCTGAAAGGGTCGCGGTTAAGTAGGTAGATTAAATCAAAAAATTTGTTGTAGAGGGGCGAATGAAATGAGAGCGACAATAAAGCCAATTTTTCTAGTGACGATAATGCTACTATCTAGCATGTCGACGATAATTATGATTCCAGAAGCCGAAGCCGCACAGGTAGTGATTACCGAAGCAATTCAGGTTTCAGACGGAGGCTCTGCTAGTGACAGGGCATCAGCAGTTGTAGCTGATTCCCAGGGCAACGTCCACGTAATATGGGCTAGAGGAAATCTTCATCTATTTTATTCGATGATTTCTCCACGAGGAGAAACGCTGATTGATGCAACACAGATTACAAATGCCGGTTTGCATAGTATACAACACCCCGATATGGCTATTGATGAACAGGATCGAATTCACATAACTTGGACCGATAAGCAAGGGCAACACAGCATAATGTATACCGCATTACGCCCATACAACACAGCACTTGACGGCTCGATATCAGACGACGTAACCCTATCTGCAATCGACGACTTTGAAGTATCATCTCGCTCGGAGAACAGAGACTGGCCTGCAATCGCCCTCGATAGTAAAGGCAACGTCCATCTTGCATGGCAAGACAGTTATGATGAGCTGCAAATCTATTACCAACAACCTCAAATTTACTATTCGATGCTACAACCAGATTATGATTCTAATACAGCACTAAAATTATTCACAGAGACCTTACTTACTCCAATTATTGGTCACAAAGGACACCCAGATATCGCAGTAGATGCCAACGACATGGTACAAATTGCATGGGATGATACCCGTGGAGGAAAGGTCGAATTGGTATTCGTGATCGATGGTTCTGGTTCCATGGGGACAGAATGGGCAGATGTTTGTTCAGTTGTTTATGGTGGAAACTTCGCTAGTGGCGGCTATTTCCAAGGGATTAAACCGATGCTCGTTGAAGCAAATATGACTGTTTTTGAAACTCTATACGTATTATATGACGGATTTTCTTATCCTTCTGAAATAAGCAGTGGTGCGTGCCAATCCAGGAATAATATCGGCAACTCATGGCGAAATACTTGGCTGGACACCGGCGATGATAGCGGAGGCATAAGACAACTACCAGCAACTGTATTCAACGGAGGTTCATATTCTGGAACCTCTGGAGAAGATTGGGGACCTGGCTCGAACTGGGCTTGCCTTTCATGGATGGATTCAAGTAACTCAATTCCAGGCAACCCTCCAACTACTAATGATCATTATTGGAATCCAAACGCTACAAAAATTGTAATTCCAATTTCTGATGAAGGTCCTAAAGACGGATCTCCCGAGCAACAAGCAGATGATATTCAATCAATTAACGAAGCCCACGATAGTTGTGTTAATGCCGGAGTAATTCCAGTTGGACTATATGGCCAGTCGTGGGGCGGAGCAAACTCTGTCCAATCCCACATGGAAGATTTAGTTCAGTGCCCTAATGGCGTTGTTAGCACCGCTCCAAGAAATTGCCCAGGCGGAACAGTTAGGAGTACGAATGCCGGTGGTCAAGCATACGAATTCCCATCCGGAACCAACAACCAAATGCAGACTCTAGTAGAGGCAATGGTTTACATCTCGACAAACAATTCCCGAGAGATATACATGACCGTTCTCGACCCATATGCCAAGATGGAAAACGATCCTAATTGGATTCCAAGCCAACCCGGTCATAGTGCAGCAGGCGGATACTATTCTGAGGATACAGGTCTCGGCTCTGAAGGACATCTAGTTGTTGTAAACGACAGCAGAGTTACTAATGACGACGCGTTTTCATTCCACCCATCAATTGGAATCGATGGGCAAGGAAATACCCATATTGCTTGGATGGATGGCCGTGATTATGGTTTTGAAAAGACAGTACCTTACGAGATTTACTACACAAAACTAAGATTACAAGGAGCAGGAGCATGGGATGGCGGCTCGCTAAGTACCTATGCGATGAAGAAGATATATGACACGCCTATATCGACTGTAGAAGGAGACAATGGAGTAGCTAATGGAGCAAGCCCATCATCTCTTTATCCTGCTTTACTAACCGACTATCAAAACAATGTTCACATAGCCTGGTTAGACATGGCTAATAAAAGTGCATTTGACGAAGTCCAATATGTCAGATTGAATAGTACACAAGAGGGCGGGGTCGGAATGGATTTCGAAACCGGTGAAGGTGCTCTTGACCCATGGGAGTCGGTAGCGGTTACGACGTGGAACTCTGACAAACTCGGGTCGCATTCATCGAGTAGGCCGACGATTGGACAACCACCAGCCTTTGCTAATGATCTAGGAAGCGGCGCCCACGTTGCATGGTCTGATAACAAAAAATGTGGCGATGTACCCAATAATAATCGCTATACAATATGTTATTCACACGTACTTACCGGACAGGTCGATATCGATTATGAAGTTGAGTTTGATTATCGACACACCGTAGAGCCGGGCGAAGAAACCATCTACAATTTGACCATGAATAATTCAACACCAGGGCCAAAAGAACTCGTCTCTGATACGTATAACCTCAATTTCACCATGAGTGGAACAATTCTCGACATAGAATCAGGGCAGAAGGTCCCTCTTTCAGTGCAGAATTGGACGGCAACGCTTTACTTCGCCAGTAATCATACCCAAATTCGCAGCGACACAGACATCTTCCTCGAAGGAGGAGAGATGATACGATTCTATTTGCGAGTCAAGGCACCATCAATCTATCAAGCAGGTGATAATGATGTTGATTGCATGGTAGTGGTATCTGCAGTCTCAACAACAGATCCAGCTATACGTTCCGATAAACCAACAATTACAACTATGGACGTAGTACACGGAATCGATATAGAAACATCTCACAGGATGGCAGATGTAGAGCAAGGGGGCACAGCGATATTCTCGATTACTATAACCAATACTGGAAATGTATATGATTCGTTTTCATTCTATATTGGAGCACAACCATCTTCACAGACATCTGGCGACTTTACTGACTGGCAATTACCGTTTGCATGGCAGGCAATATTCCCAAATAATGTCGATTTAACACCTAAACAATCTATAACTAAAAATCTGGAATTATCAGTGCCAAGCGGAGAAGACCCCGGGACATTCGTAATCTATCTCGAAGGACTTTCAGACGGAGAGCCAATTAGAATAATCGAGAAGGGAACATACGACGTACTAGAATTATGGGTCAATGTTTCTGTTAGAACAAAGGATAACATTGTATTTTCAATACTCAAGCAAAGTGCCGAGATAAACCCTGGTGAATGTTATCCTTATGTAATCAATGTCGAAAAGCGCGAGGAACCAGGAGATTTGGTATTCACCACTCCAGGGTCTCCTGCAGCAGTTCCTGCAGGAATGGATTTGGCTGATTGGAGAATAGACAACTGGACAACTGAGTTGAAATTTGGAAATAACGACTATCCACCTCTCAACGACCCTAGCGACATCAATAGTGGTAGACCGTGGCCAGCCGACTCACCGATTGCAGTTACCGCAACAATATGCGCTCCGACCAATGCCTCTGCAGGACTTGGGCCCGCATTTACAGTCAAGGCTCACCTCAAAGGCTATCCGAAAGTATCGGATTCAAGAATACTAGCAACAAGTGTAAAGCATATTTACAGTTTAGATGCAACAACTCCCGAAGATCAGTTTACAGTGAACCCAGGAGAGCAATGGACTCTCCCTGTAAAGGTAGCAAACCTAGGAAATGGTCCAGACCGTTTCGATATGCGTTTAGCTAGTGTAAGGGACTCTTCAGACGTTGAAGTACAGTGGGATGTAAATGTCCCAAGGGAGTCTTTCGAAGAACTCAAGCGCGATACAATGCAAGAGTTTGACGTAACCCTCAACGTACCCGATCAAGTCGAAGCCGGAGATTATACCATTACTTTACACACCTTTAGTGAAGAAGCATATGCTGCTCCTAATCAGCCACTTACTCGATTACGCGATGTATTAACATTCACTATCACGGTAAATGAATTCTATGATATGCAAATTAGTATTGATGAAAGTCAGGACAATGCAGTGAAAATAAGTGCGCCAGGCCGAATAGTGAAATTCGTAGTTAACGTTACCAACGCTGGAAATATTGCAGACACTCCAAGCCTGCATAATCATACTACGGAAAGAGACGAAGCATCCGGCAATGATATTTGGAGGAAGTTACCAGGCATGGGCAGTTTATCTGACTGGTCGGTTTCATGGTCAATGGTTGAATTCCTTGGCAGCGATTTAACTAAGGAAATCGATTGTGAGGTTTCAGTATCAACAGCCAGTGCTTATCCAGAGGATAACTGCGTTTATCTTTCAGATATCGATGAGTGGAGATTACCTGAGATGGAAGCTTACTCAACTCACATGATGTATGCAACTGTGCATATCTCAACCGCGGCTAAACTAGATACTCGTCAAGTTGGACTGAAAGTTACCAGTATGGCTGGTAACGCAGAAGCAGACGGCGATCATGATGATACCCCAAGTTGGGCTGGCGACGATCTAGATACCAATGAGATGATTCTAACCCTTAGGTTAAGAGCGCCTAATTTGGTAATTTCCGAGGTGTCGGTATCATCAGAAAGTGCAGATGTCGGTGACTCAATACCAATAAGAATCGTTCTTCAGAACAATGGTAATGTCCATGCAACTGACGTAGAAGTAATTATTTGCGAATTCAGCAGTATCGACGAAGACACAATGGATGATATTCGTAAGGAAGGTTGCCCAGAAGACAGTATTGTTATGCGCCAGTTGATAGGTGCAATTTTGGCACCAGATGCTACATTAGAGGCTAAGGAAATTGAGATTTACATGCTATATCCAATCACAGCAGGGTCTCATGAAGTAATAGTAGTAGTCGACCCTGAAAACACCATTGTCGAGGTTAGTGAACGCGATAACATACAGGTAGTTGGAGATGAATTATCTAGCAGTTCTCCTTTCCTTGACGTTGCAGGATCTATTGTGGCAACCTATTCATTGCCTACTGGTATCCTAATGCTTACCATTGCTCTATTCGCAGTGTTATACCTTGTCGGCAGTGGCCGCAGGTCTGATGTAAAGAATAGATTAGCAGAGCAAAGTAGCCTTATGAGTGTTCTTGGAGACGAGGAAGAAACAACTATCTGAGAGATCAATTGATCTTGCGTTTTAGTTCTAGCATTGCCCACCATGGTAGGTCAGTTCCTTCGGGAGCGGCAAAGATGTACCCTGACTTCTCACCAATTTCGCGTAGTAAGCGTAATCTAACGGTGTCCATTATTTCTTCGGTAGCACTAGCGCCAAGACGCAATTCCTGACTCAAGGCTTTGAGATTTAATTGAGATCGAGGAGATTCTAACATCTTGTGAACAACTGCACGGGTCTCATATGAATCAAATTCAGAATCGACCGAAGATGAAATTTTATGCTTTACAACTTGATGTAATGCGATTAAAGCATCTCTTTGCTCATCGATATCGTCGAGCGCACTTGTTATCTCACCTAGGTGAGACATACCTTCTGAAAGAGAGATTTTTTTACGCCCACTTACAGCTTCTGCAACACCTATTGCAGGTTTGGGCAACTGATTTGATAGGCGCATTGGCCCTCCGCTTGGTAATTTTCTTTGCTCACAGGTGAAGAGATCTGGTCCTAGGTCGATACGTAAGGAAATAGCCTGCTGAATCGAATAGATGTTTTTCGGTGGCCCACCTATGGAACTAGCAACTTTCATCTTAACAACAAAGTCAGAACTCTCAAGCAATTTTAGATGTTTCATAATCGCTTGTTGGCTTACACCGATGCGGTCTGCTAATTGCATTGGGTAGTGAGGCTCCCGTACAAGACGTTCAAGAATTTGTCTACGTACCTTGTTTTGAAGTAGATTTAGAGTTGTGTCCAAGTCGCCCATGACTGCTCAACCTCGGGTTACCTAGCCGGTGATGTGCTATGAATGCGTCGAAATCAAACTAAGATTCATCCCATTTCTTCCATGAATCATCTACAGAGGGGTTATCCGGAGTAATATCTGAAGCGATATTCCCAGATCCAGATTGTACTTTCTGTGATTTTTCATCTGGAGATTTGAGTCCAGAAAACGGGGGCGGAACTTCATTTTCAGCATCTTTAATCACCCCATGAATCATAGCAAAAATCTCGTCAGTGGATTTCATCTCAGTGGCGCCAATTTCATTCATCGAAGATTGATTTTCGAATAGGACCGGTTGAGATTTAGAGCGGTTTAGTAGCATCAACACAAGCCCCAACGGAATAAGGAAAGAACCGAAACAACAGATACCGACCATAATTATAATCATAGGTTGAGCAAAGTCAGAGAGAAAAGCACCGTTTTCATTCAACCACACGGTTTTTCCTGTACACGAATCATTACAATTTACTTCTATTATTACTTCTTTTTCTTTATCGATATCCCATTTACCAAGAATTACGAAAACAGAGCCATCGGTGGACTGCGGGTCATAATCTGCACGACATTTTACATCCAACCTATCCCCTATCGCAGAGCCATTTACTTCAGAAATATTCACAGAGACATCAGAGTTTTCCTCTAATACACTGAATACCCAACACCCTTCTCCTAGTGTAATTGTGTGAACGCCTCCGTCCTCTAGTGAGTGTTGTGCAGATTTACGAGGATCGATAATATCATTCATCAATTCACTATTGCTGAAATAAAGTAGAGTACCGATGAGGAAAAGTACCGAGCCGGCAATCACTAGTCGCCTAGGCCAAGCATTAGTATCCACTTCGGGCTGCATGTCTATCCTCAACTATTGCAACTTCTTCCCCTATTTGAGAATCACGCCAAACCTAGTTCTCCTAATTTCTCAGGCAAGTAGGTATCGGTGACGAAATCTAAACCATACTTTGCTAATGATTGCTGTTCAGCCTTCATGCCGATTTCCAACATCATATTGATTTGATCTTGCCACCAACCGTCTGCAAATCGCGGGTCGCTTAGTTCAGCGTTTAGGGCTTCGATATCCTTCTTTGAAAGCTCATCTGCAGGGAGGTCGTATGCAGGAATATCATCAGAAGTAATCCCAAGATAAGTAGCAGATGGTGTGGCGAGGTATTCTGATATGTGTGCAGTCTTAATTGCGCCATATGCAATAGAAGCAAAAATTCTGAACGACCAAGGGTCGCCATCGAGAAAGACTACAACAGGCAAACCCCATTCCTCATTCATCCTCTTAAGAATCCGCCTCGTCGAACGAGCAGGCTGCCCTTTTAGATGCAATAATGCACAGCGATAGTCTTCATCAAAACCATTTTCAATCAATCGGTCAAACATTCCTCCGGTTTCGATTGCCATAATGAAATCAACATCGTTTTCTAATAATTCAATTTTTTCTATTTCAACATTATATGGCACACCATAACCCGAATCTCCAACATCATCACGAGCATTGATTCTCATCCATTCGCCCTTTCTGTTTTTCTCTCGCAACGTAACGTTACCAATCATCCTAGCACCATCTTCTTCAGGCCTTAGTTTGAAATCCTCTCTAAGGCACGTGGTAATTACCTCTAAGTCTTCAGCTAAATTGTTCGATTCATTCTGGCTACCGAATTTCCCATATCCCCATGCTTCAGAAATATAGTACATTTCTCTTAATGTACTTGATTTACCAGTTTTAATCATCTCTTCAATAAATTCTACGACATGCAAAGCACGTAGCAAATTTTTAGCACTACCTAGGCTAGATGCATCTCGTACAGACCTCTTTTTTCCATATTTGTAAACGCCTAGTTTCTTATCGAAGCCAATATTGTTTTTCGTCCTAACAGGCAAAGTCATTGTGGGAGCTTCTCCCTTCACCATCCTGTCATACATCTCAGCGACAACGCCATGTAATTCGCGCTTTGTCAACTCTGGATCGTTAACTCTTGCCATCAAGCCTCACCTCCAAAGAGTGTAGTTTGACGATTTTCACCATTAGTAACCGAGATGGCATCATCATCTCCATCGAGCTCATCGACATTATCTTCGCTTGGGATTTCAGCACCAGCGGCCTTGGCAATTTCTTCCTGATTACGAATCTCTTCAAGCATCTTTTCATCCATCTTTGTAGCACCTATGACTTCTTGATTACCACGGAAGAACACTTCAGTTTCAGTCCAATCTCCTTTTTCTAAGCCGTCTAAGCTATATTCAATCAAAGTGTTTTCACCAGGGTTCAATGTTTCCATTTTCCAAGCCCAAATACCAGTTGTCTCCTTACGTCCACCACGCTCATTACCCACCATCATAGCACCTGCTTTTTCTGGCCAGTTCACCAACAACGTGTATTGGCGCGCCCGTGAACTATAATTGTAAAAAATGACTTTTACATCTACTTGTTTTGTTTCCTTATTCCAGACGCTTTCTTCTTCAGCGATTACAGCATTCATGATTCTTGTAATCGAACCGGAGAGATCTGGCACGGGTCTATCGAGAATAGCAGCAGACTTTTCGGCAATTGCAGGCAGAATATCATTTATCAATTCGAACTTTTCTCGAGTCTTTGCCATCTTTTTCTTCTTTTCAAGGTGTTTTCGCAATCCTCTCCCCATTTCGAGCATAGCTTTTCTCCCTTCCTCGAAAACAATTTCATTGTCGGCCAATGCTTCTTTTGCTTCAGACGTAAATTGGACATTTGTACTAGCCAAATGGACCAATATGGCTGCAGGGCCCTTAGGAACCCCCTTTCCACCGGCTTGTTCAAGACCATACTGTCTCCAATCGACCTTTTCAATAGCCTTTGTCAGTAAACAACCTCCTTGTTGATACATCAAGGGAACACGATTAGCAAAACGTAGGATTTCAACATGACTATCGCCAGCCATCCCGTCGCCAAAAATCAGCCCTACTTCGATTTGAAACGGATTACCGTGACTTACTGAAGGGGCTCGCGTCATTGTAGAGATAAATTTCGAATCAATAGTTTTTGACAACCCTTTTTTGATTAACATTTCTTCAATAGGCGAAAGACAATTTGTTGGCGGTGCAAGTAATTTCACAACTTTACCCTCGCAGAACCTTTCCCCCTGAAAAGCCTCAAGTAAATTTCGTATCGGGTCGGGCTTCAGGCTTGTAGGTCTTGCTTTTTCAGATATCTCTGCTGCCACACATAATTGCTTAGCAGCCCGCATCGAAACCCCGGAAAAATTACCCCGTAAGAAAACAGTCATTCGACTATCTTTAGACTCGCGCAGCATTCGTTGTAATTGGCCCAATTCAATACCATGCGGGTGTGGTTTAATCGCATCAACTCTTGTTGGTAATCGCTCTGTAACGCGTGGCCAATGATGGACTTCTCCATCAGGGTCTGTGAAAGTAATCGCTGCATGAGGGTTAACAATACTAGTCATGCGCAAGTATTGGTATACGGATTGCTTGCCGCGTTGATATTTTGCTTTCATGCGACATGTTACACGCAAACCATGTTCTTTGAGGCCCCCGTTTTCATCTTCCCAAATGATTCGATCTTGTTCGCTCTTTATTGCTTTATTTTTTCTAGTATCGAGCCCTATTTTAACACTGACAGCAGAAGACTCACTAGCGATTTTTGAAATCACACTAGTCGGTTTTCCAGTTGTCAATTGCGAATACATAACAACGCCAGTAATTCCAATTCCTTGTTGCCCTCGGCTCTGGCGGATAGCGTGGAATCTCGAACCAAATAACAACTGGCCAAACACTTTACCGATTGCTTTTTCCGGAACTCCAGGACCATTGTCTTCTGCAACTAGTTCAATAACGTCTTTTTTACCTTCTATCTTTGTCAGACGGATTTTTATTTCTGGCAGGATTCTCGCCTCCTCACAAGCATCTAGTGAGTTATCAACCGATTCTTTTACTGCGGTAATGATAGAACGCGTAAGTGAATCAAATCCAAGGAAGTGCTTATTTTTCTCAAAGAATTCTGAAATAGCTATTTGTTTTTGATTAGATGCCATTTTTTCTGCTATCGCCATGGGAACTCTCTCCGCACAAAGTCCTCCACAATCCTAATGATAGTGGGCCTTGAACGAAGTACTCCTTTTGCATTAGGTTATTCAATAATGGCATCTTTTCCAAGATAAAAAATCAATTCTTTTAGTTATATTTACCAGCCAAGCAAACAGAGTAAAAAATCATCTGTTAATATTTTTGGCAGATATATGTGCTAAGGTTATTTTTCGTAGATGTAGGATTATCCATACTGTAAAAATCACAGATAGCCCCATAATCCAAAGGTATCCATCACCCTGCGCGGAAAGACCCTCTTCACCAATTAATCGCGCCTGAGATCCCCACCAGGCATAGATTGCTACTGGTACAATAATCAGGGTATTGCCCTTGATCAAATCCGACGTTTTCACAGAGGTAACCGCAAACGCGTAATTTAGAATAGCATAGGGGATTACCAGACTAATTCTAGTATAGGCTACAGTTTTCCAACCATCATTAGCAATTGCTTGTTCAACATCTGCCATCAGAGGTCTATTTTCAATCATTCTCGAAGCCCATGGCCTGAGCCATTTTCGAGCTATAGCGTGAGGGAATAGCGCTGCAATCATCGTGGCTAGCCATGCGAATAGCATGCCAGGTATAAATCCGAATATATGACCACATATGAATTTGGAAAGACTACCGGGTACAAACAAAATAGCCATTATTATGAACACACCCAATAATGCAAAATAACCTAAAACTCCATTGTCAGCAAACCAATCCATTTCGCTAATAATTCCTGCAAGAACTGTTTGTGTCAGAAAAATAGTAAACACGATACCGGAGATAGTTCCTACAACACCAAACATGGTGTTGCGCATAGTACTCATGAGAACAACCCATCTCTCCACGCGGTAATCTTTCCTGTAAAGGCGCTTGCAGCGACAGTTAGTGGACTTGCTAGGTAGAGATTTCCGGGGCCAGAGCGACCTTGGAAGTTTCTATTTATCGCAGACACGGTAACTTGTTCTTCAGTTGTTGAGACGCCGGGACCTGCTCCGATACAAGCCCCGCACCCCGGGTCAATCAAATTAACACCAATTCTTGAAAATAAATCATGCCATCCATTTCTTACAGCGAGGTCTTTCACTAAGCCACTGCCATACTGGATGTAAAACTCTACATTTTCAGCAATTTCGATACCAGCATTTTCAGCGGCCTGACAAACCTGAGCATAATAAGCGACATCATCTGCTTTGCCTGCAGTACAAGAACCACCATATGCAATGTCTATCCCAATTGCACCTATGTCTGTAATATTAACGCCATTTGTTGGGTCTGAAGGTATTCCTTTGTCCGGATCACCTGGATGGGCAACCATTGGTACAATTTCAGAGAGGTTGATTTCATGGATACCTCCGTCATAAACAGCTCCTTCATCAGGGGCGACTGCTAGTTTAGCCATTTCATCTCTATCAACAGATTGCGAGGCGACCATCCAATCAAGTAGGTTATCATCCGATTCACAGATACCAGTTCTTCCAGAACATTCAGTGGCCATGTTGCATAGAGTCGCCCTTTCGTCGATTGATAGGGCGGTCAAACCACTACCTCCAAATTCCATACTTCGATTTAGAGTTAATTCCTTGCGTGCGTGGTCAGCAAGAATAAACAGAATAACGTCCTTTGCAGTACAACCATGATTGAGCGTTCCAGTTAATTCAAATCTAATCGATTCAGGAACTTTAACGAATGTAAAGCCAGAATAGACCAAACTGGCATACTCGGTAGAACCTACTCCATAAGTGAGAGCATTTGACGCTCCTCCCATGCAAGTATGCGAGTCAGTAGCCTGAATAAAGTCTCCAACTTCAATGAATTCTTCACGTGCCACTTGGTGGCAAATACCAGGGCTAACGCCTTTCTTTGCAGAATAATCCCTTACACCAGTATGTTGTTGGAAAGCAACCTGAAGGTCTCTTAATTCCTGCACCTTTGCCATATGAGGCACAAACTTTGGATTATGGTGAGCATAAAGCAAATGATCTTCAAAAACTGCAAACTTCTTGGGGCTAGGTAATGAATAATCATTACCATATTCTTCTAGGAGGAAATTATGAACCTGAGCGGTAGTAAATTCATGCGAATAACCGCCTTGAACTTGTGCAATCACAGGGTCTCCTGGTTTGACACATTGCCCTTCGGGTTGACTGATTAAATTTCTAGCAATGATTTTTTCAGCCATATTCATTGGACGATGATTAGTTTCAAGCGCCGCTAATTCAATCTCACCACCCTTTAATTTATTTGCGAAGGGAAACAACCCACCCTTTTCAATAATTATTTTTGTCACTGAATCATAACGGGAAGTAAATTCTGATAATTCGATACCTTCTCCTGCTTGTAATCTTTCTAAAACCGAATGGTCGCCCATGAGTTGGCCGAGGTTGATATTATTACGTTCGTGAATCGGAGCAAAAGATGCTGCAATTGCTATACGAATACCAGACCATCGCTCACATTGAGCTGCGGTTTCTCTGCTAGAACCAGTACCCTTCCTGAATCCGGATACAATAACTTCGAACCCTCCGTCGACAAGAGCATTTTCTCTGAAAACACGTAGGCCATTGTGCATTAGACCAGCATAAGCATTTTTGGCGATTTCCGCCGGGTCATGATCAAAACAAACCCACGCTGGTGTCATCATGTCAGTGTTTATGTCATCAAGTAAATCCTCTACGCGTAAGTCTTCCATTTTTAGGTCAAGACCATCATATAGCTGCTGTTTTATGAGTTCAAGATCCTTGGTGAGGAAAAGCACTCTTTTACCAGGAGTAAGGGAAATTTTCTCGAGCGGTTCTTGGCTACTCATACTCATCCCCCTCTTGGGCAGAAGAGGTTTCGGTTTGAAGGATTCGGAACCTATTATTCCAATATTGAATCTATTTTGTACATGAATACTACTAGCACAGGCTCCAATTTGATGAAACGCTATACTAAGCGGCACCCCCCGGATAATATTGATAAGCCAACAATGGTAATATTCAAATACTGTCGGTTTAGCCCGAAACCATATTTCGTGGGTTTAACAGCCCATGAGGGTAGTGGGAGATGAGAATATGAGAGATGGACAACAAGTTGAAGATACAGTAAAATGCCAAGAATGTGGAAGCAGAGCACTCACTCGTGACGAAACCCGTGGAGAGTTGGTCTGCGACGATTGTGGGCTGGTCCTTGAAGACAATGTTATTGATCAAGGAGCAGAATGGCGTGTATTTAGCCCAGAGCAAGGCGATCAGAGGGCAAGAACAGGCGCTCCAATGACTGTAATGTTACACGACAAAGGGCTTTCAACCGATATCGATTGGCAGAATAAAGACTACTCTGGAAAGACCATTAACAGCCGTTATCGGTCCCAATTCTATCGTATGAGAAAGTGGCAGAAGCGTAGCCGTGTATCCAATGCAACTGAGCGTAACCTCGCAATGGCACTAGCAGAATTAGACCGTATGGCAAGCCGTTTGGAACTACCAAAATCTGTAAGAGAAGCAGCAGCTGTAAATTACAAGAAAGCAGTCGAAAAGCGTTTGATTCGCGGCCGATCTATCGAAGGAGTTGCAGCAGCATCACTTTACGCAGCATGTCGACAATGTGGCGTTCCACGAACACTAGATGAAATCGGACAGGCGAGTCGTACCGGCCGCAAAGAAATCGGTCGAACTTACCGATTTATGGTCCGCGAATTAAAGATGAAAATCATGCCAACAGGCCCAGAGGATTACATTTCAAGATTTTGCTCGGGATTGGGATTAGACGCTGAGGTAGAAGCTAAGGCGTATGAATTGATCAAAGCAGCCCAAGAGAAAGAATTGACCAGTGGCCGAGGGCCGACTGGTATTGCAGCATCGATTATCTACATTGCAAGCGTTCTATGCGGTAAGAGAAGAACCCAGCGCGAAGTAGCTGAAGTAGCAGGCGTAACCGAAGTTACTATCAGGAACCGTTACAAAGAATTGATTCAGAATCTAAACATAGAGCTTGACATTTGAGAACCCCTAATCAGAGGCATATCAAATGAAGAGCAGACTGAGAGTCTCAGAGACCGTAATGGAATCTTTGGCAACAGGGTTAGTCGAAGCGCTAGAGCGAGGTTGCCTTTCATGGCCTTTACCCGAACCTCCACTGATAGATTCAGATTTACCTGTGAATCATCCGAAAGAGGCTAGAGATCTGGCCGAAAAAGGCCTGGGAATGTTGCACGCTGACAGAGGTATGTTTGACCGCCATCTTGCAATAGTCGTAGATTTAATCGTGCCACATCGGATGAATTTGATGGATGATCCGTTTGAGGTTCATGAACGTTGGTTGCTCAAGCGTATCGATCAATTAACCGAGAGAATGCTATTTGCAATTGCTACCGAATGGCTTTCATTAGCACTAGACTCCACATACCCTGATACCGAGCGTTGGTGGCTAGCGATTGCACTAACCGACGGCCTTGCCAACAAACCATATGGCCAACCAGTCCACCAAGGTTACCATCTTGTCGAGTCAATTGCTTTGGCACAAAGGCCAGGAACCTGGCACACCCAACCCCAAGACGGACCTCAAAGCATGGCTTGGAATCCTCATGAAGTAGTGCCGAGAAATACTGCTGTGGTCGCCCACGAAAGAGGCACCGAAGCAGCGATTTGGTTATTGAAAACCCTCGAAGAAGGCGATGAAAACAGAAGGCTATTATTGGTTGAGTGGTGTAAATTACTACTCGAACGTAAAGAATTATTCGAACCATTAGGAATTGGAAGTATATTACTTAGAAGAGCCAACGATAGTTCTGAAGAAATCACTGCAAGAGTAGTTGGATGCCTTGCCCGTCTTATTGAAAACGACCAAGAATTAGGTGAAAAATGTGTAATTCGTCTACATGAAAGAGACGAATTATTGGTACGAAGGGCAATGGTAGACGTACTCACTCGATTATTCAGGAGACTCGGAGAAGGGGCAATTCCCCTTCTAGAGGACATGCTTGCTGATGATGACGAGAGTATTAGAGCGGTTGCTAGTGCAACCGTTGGAGACTTACGGTTTTTAGACTCTGAGTTGTGGGCGGATAAATTACTTGAATTGTGCAGTCACGAATGTCCAGCAGTAAGGCGAAATCTTGTCATTTGTGTCCGCAACTACATGGAAGAATTTACCGCAGACGAACGCAACATCATTTCACTTATGTGGGCTGATGGAGACGAGGTAGTACTAACTAGACTTAGAGAGATGTTGTTACGAATAGAAGACACAGACCCCTTGGCCTTTTCAGTAAAGATACAGGCGCTACAGGAACATGGTATTGACCATATTTGGCCACCTATGGATGTGCGAAGACCGGGCCGATCTAAGTTATGGAAATCTTGGTTAGCAGGAACAGGAGAGATGCCGGAAGCGCCAGAACCAGAATCTATACACATATCAGATATGACAGTGTCTGAAGAATTACCAAATCTAGCAGATGCCTTAGCTCAATTGGATGAAGGCATGGGCTTTATCGATTGACTGTGGCTCAATCAATAA